>QFCE01001341.1_pt1:0-85000 | contig 580039 bp, 571 predicted proteins | sample 5346091 | NCBI WGS metagenome assembly QFCE01 (sample SAMN09062252, study PRJNA434731) | Human gut metagenome, whole genome shotgun sequencing project. | isolation source: stool timepoint A chromium assembly | host: Homo sapiens | collected 2015 | reverse complement strand
GAGACGAAGAGGCATGGACGCCAGTCTGTGCGGAGTCGCTGTTGGGATACCACCCTTGTGATATTGGGTTTCTAACCAGCCGCCGTAAGCCGGCGGTGGGACAATGCCAGGCGGGGAGTTTGACTGGGGCGGTCGCCTCCGAAAGGGTATCGGAGGCGCCCAAAGGTTCCCTCAGAATGGTCGGAAACCATTCGCAGAGTGCAAAGGCAGAAGGGAGCTTGACTGCGACACCGACGGGTGGAGCAGGTACGAAAGTAGGGCTTAGTGATCCGGTGGTATTAAGTGGGAATGCCATCGCTCAACGGATAAAAGCTACCCTGGGGATAACAGGCTTATCACTCCCAAGAGTTCACATCGACGGAGTGGTTTGGCACCTCGATGTCGGCTCATCGCATCCTGGGGCTGTAGTAGGTCCCAAGGGTTGGGCTGTTCGCCCATTAAAGCGGTACGCGAGCTGGGTTCAGAACGTCGTGAGACAGTTCGGTCCCTATCCGGCGTGGGCGTAGGATATTTGAGAGGAGCTGCCCTTAGTACGAGAGGACCGGGGTGGACGGACCGCTGGTGTACCGGTTGTTCTGCCAAGAGCATGGCCGGGTAGCCAAGTCCGGAAGGGATAAACGCTGAAGGCATCTAAGCGTGAAGCCCCCCTCAAGATGAGATATCCCATTCGAAAGAAGTAAGACCCCTTGAAGACGACGAGGTAGATAGGGCAGAGGTGGAAGTGCAGCAATGTATGGAGCTGACTGCTACTAATCGGTCGAGGGCTTGACCTAATAGTGGAGAAAGCGGATTACGGAAATCAGGAGCAGCTGGAATGCAGGCATTCACAGATGCGAATGAGGACCAGAAGCCATTTGCGAAGCAAAGGACATGAGTAAATGCGGAGCATTTATGAATGACCGCTTCGGAACGGAAGTATCCAAAACTTCACTGAACGGCAGTTGGAAGGTTTCGTTTTATATATGTAGTTTTGAAGGTATATATCATCTCATATAGGGGATTAGTTCAATGGTAGAGCACCGGTCTCCAAAACCGTCGATGGGGGTTCGAATCCCTCATCCCCTGTTTAAAAACTCCAGTATTTGCTGGAGTTTTTTCTTTCTCAATTATTATGTTTATGAATAAACTAAATACTGTAAGATAAATAACGTGGAGAACTTGAAAATAACAAGTTCTCTTTTTTTATCTCAAAGAATTTATAGCATAATAAATAAGAGAAGAAAGGAATTCTATGGAAAAGTTATTAATAGATGTAAGTGAACATAACGGAAAGATTGATTGGGAAACAGTTAAAAATCATATAGACGGGGCAATTATTCGCTGTGGATATGGAATGGATGAAACCAATCAGGATGATAAGCAATGGAAACGGAATGTGGCAGAATGTGAGCGATTGGGAATTCCCTTTGGTGTATACCTTTATTCTTATGCAACAAGCAAAGAAAAGGCAAAGAGTGAGGCTCAGCATGTATTAAGATTGATAAATGGGCATACGCTTTCTTACCCTGTTTATTTCGATATGGAAGAACCGGGGACAGAAAATGTATCTGTTGAGAATGCGAAGATTTTTGGGGATATTATTGAGAAAGCGGGGGATTGGTGCGGTATTTATTGCAGCAAAGACTGGTATAAGACGGTTGTAAAGGGACAACTCAAGCAATTTACTCTTTGGATAGCAGAATACGGAAGTAACAATGGGCAAATGCAGGATAATTACAAGCCTAATTTGGGAGAAGATGTTTGGCAGTATTCTTCTGTGGGAAAGATGCAGGGAATTTCAGAGACTGTGGACTTAAATGTCTGTTATAGAAATTTTCCTTTGGAAATAAACAGAAAGAAGGATAAATGGATAAAAGATAAAAAAGGATGGTGGTATCGCCATGGTGACGGAACGTATACTAAAAATAATTGGGAATATATAAACAAAAAATGGTATTATTTCGATAAGAATGGATATATGGTTACAGGTTGGAACAAGGTAGAAGAATACTGGTATTATATGGATAATTCCGGCGCTATGCAGACAGGATGGATATATGTAGGAGAAAATTGGTTTTATTTGAATGGTTCAGGACAGATGTATGAGAATACATGGTATAAAGAAGAAGAGCAGTGGTATTATTTGAAAGCAGGTGGCTATATGGCACGTAATGAATTGCTGAAAATCGGAAATGAAATTCTTATACAACTTTTACAAATTTATAATAGAAATATTTTGCCTTGGGTTGTTTCCTGAGAAAAGCTTTTCGAGATTTACGGTAGGCGAAACGCAGTGTGCGAATTTCTTGTTTTGTAGGCTTTTTATTTCCAAAATAGATTTCTTCTGCCCCATTGTATAATTTTTCAAAGAAATTTTGTTTTTCATCAGGAAGCTGTTTTATAAACTTTTGTTTCCAGTCATAAGCTGCTAAATCTTTTTCAGGAATTTTAAATTCTGTTTGCCAGAGTTTTAAAAGATTTTGATAAAGCAGAAAATAACCTTTTGTGCGGTTATGGACAAAGTATCCTATTCTTTTTCTGTATAACATTTGGTAGCGTAAAATAAATAGCAGTAGGATAATACAATGCCCCAGTAAAAATTTGAAAATAAACAGATAATTATTTTTTTCAGGTTTTGTTGGTTTTTGTGTTTTGGTTTCAGAAGTTTTTTCGACAGTTTTTTCGGTTTCTGAATTTGTATTTTTTTCCTGAGAGTCAGGTTTTACTGTTTCCGAATTTTCCGAAAGCGGCGGGACTTCTGTATTCGGAGTATTAGTTTCAGGGGTATTTTCCGGCGTAGTTGCAGAAACATTTGTGTTTTCATTAACAGAGCTGGGAGGAGTGACCTCCACCGGAACCCATATACCATTTCCAATATAAATTTCTGTCCACGCATGGGCAGAAGTATCTTTCACATTACAAGTAAAGGTTGTACTATTCTTCTTAGTAAAGTCTTCAGGTTGTACTACATAACCGGTGACATATCTGGCCGGAATTCCATACATCCGAAATAATAAAGTACCTGCGGTAGCAAAATGTACGCAAAATCCTCGGTGATGTTCATACAAAAATTCGTATAAAAAGTTGCTGTCTGAAGATACCGGTGCAAGAGAAAGGCTGTATGATGCCTTAGACTTTAGAAAATTTTGTATTTCTTTTGCTGCCTCTTGGATAGTATCAAAATCAGGATTATCAGTTATATCCGTATAAATCGGAAGTCCTGAAAGGTCTGTTTTTAATTGTGAGAAAATTTCTGAATTATCGTTTAAATATTTTTGTCGTACATAATTCCCATAATTTTTATTCAAAGATTGGTATTTCTTTGGCACACCACTTTCGGAAGTAAAAAGCGAGGATGCTGATGTAAGAGAAAGCGGATAATAGGACAACTTATGAGGCATAGAAAATTTACTTTCTATTGTATAGGTATCATCAAAAACAGTATTTTTTGATAACTTCACACCGTAAGGAAAATAGGTAAATTTCTGTGTGAATTTAGGTACCACAGAAAGGTCTGTAATTTTATCAGGTGCGTTTTCTTTTCCCATTGTGTAAGGCAGAGAAAAGAAATTTTGGAGTTCATCATCTGAAAGTCGGTTCTTTTTATAAAAGCTCTCCCATGAGTCTGAAGCTGGTGCGCTCCATACAGCATCATCATAATTCTGTCCGACAAATCCTCGCAAATACAAGGGAGAAGAAGGCTTGTCCTTACAGGTAATTTCAAACATAGTCTGTTTGCTGTATACAGGTGCTCGGTTACTTAAAGCCAGCTGTTTATTAGAACTCTCCTGTTCAAAAGAAAAAAACGGTTTTGAACAGGAACTTTTTGTATTTTGAGATTGTGGTAAAAAAGTTTTACTAAAATTGTCAGTGAACTCGTTGACTGTCTTGTGAACCGCATGGTTGTATTTAAAAACTTCAGGAGCAAAGTGCGGAACAAGAAATCGGATACACATAAAATAAAGTCCCAAGGAAAGAATAAGAGCTATGGGTTTTGTCGAGAACCAGAAAAGGCAGGCACCGATTATACATCCTATGGATAAATAGGATGGGGAAACACCCAAGAAAAAATTCAAAAAAACAGGAAGGCTTAATAATACAAAAAACAGAAAAGATTTTTTATATTGCAGCAACAGCAAAAGCAGGAGTAAAAAAAGATAAGTGACTGCAAGAAAAAGAAAATTCAAATCTATCTTTTTGACTGTTGTTGCAGAGGCATTTAAATATTCCTCCTGAAAAAGTATTTGAAGCCTGTGCAAAAAGGAATTTCCCTGTGTAAAAAAGCGTTTTCTGTATAAATAAAGAGTAAAGACATAAGGAAGTACAGCAACAAGAAAACGGACAGGAAGTTTTTTGATTTTTTGTAAAATCGTTAAAAAGAAGGAAAATAATCCAAGTATTAGTACAATTTTGTAATCCAAAGCAACAGAAGAAATCATGAGTAAAAGACTGGAATAAATACCCAAAGCAAAAGCAAAAAGGGTAAAAAAGGAATAAAAAGAAGAAGGCGCACCGACTGCGTGTTTCTCTTTTGGTATCATTATGGAAATAGAAGGCTTGTCATTCTTTTTCATGAGTATCTCCTTTATAAAATAAGTGTGGCGTTTTTCAAAGCTTCCGAAGTGTTGCCGGAACAATCCAAAAGAAGCTGTTGATTTTGATAAATCTGTAAATCTGTATTTAAAAGAAACGCTGTAAAATAAGTATCACAAGGATAGGTGTGGGAATACAGAGAATACAGGTTTTCTTTTGAAGTTGTAAGGGTTTCATACAGTAATTGATGCAAAAAAGAAAGGTAATCTTCCTCATTTTGAATGGGGATACGAAGAAGAGCATGTTCTTTTTCGTTATACCATACAACAAAATGGTTGCAGTCATAATACAGGAAAGAGTAAGAAAGAGAGGCCGCATATTGCAAAAAAGTACTGTATTGCGAAGGAGAGGCCTTTTTATCGGACTTTCCTTTCTCTAAGAAAAGAAGTACAGGGAAGCCTTTTGGTCTGCCTGTTTCTTTTACTAATAACTGGTCTGTACGTGCACTGAGCTTCCAGTGAATTTGTCTTAGCTTGTCGCCGGGAAGAAATTCCCGTATATCACTTGTGTGGTAAGAGCCTGTACCGGGAATAATTTCCTCAAATCCGTCACATTCTGCTGAAAAAAATCGTATTCCTTCGCTTAGTTGTATAGGAATTACAAAAGGAGAAGGATAAAAAAGAATATCAGCCTTTGCTTTACATGCCACAGGAAGGCTCAGCAGATGTGTAAAACTGTATATTCGAACCTTATTTGCCTGTAAATGAAATTTCCCATAGTAATCATTGGAAATAGTGCCTGATAAAACACTGGTTTTTCTCGCATTTAGGGAAAAACAGTAGTCAGGCAGGGAAATCTTATTTTGAAAAGCATCTGTAAAATGCCATTTCAGCCGAAGATAAGGCATGGGAAAAATTCCGGTATTTTGTGCCTGTAAATGAAATTCTAAAAGCTTGTTTGCTTCGTTGTCGTTAATAATAATATCAGGCAATTCTATTTTTAAATGTCTGCGGCTGTACAGTAAAATCATAAGCTCCAGTATCCAGTCTATAAAAAGAAAGAGAAACAGAGCACAGGCAGCAGTACTTTGATATAAAACTGCAAGATAAAGACATAGAAGAGGCAGTAAAAAAGTTATAAGATTAAAAACCATAAAACATCCTTTCTTGTAGACTTTAATGTTTGCTTCGCACAGACGGAGAAGGCGTGGCAGCTAAAATTTCTTTTAAAATAGAGTAGGCAGACACTTTGCTTATGCGGGCTTTTGAGCTGACAAGAATACGGTGTGTACAAACATCACAGAAAACGCTGTGCACATCCTCCGGACGTACATAATGAAATCCATGTAAAAAGGCTCTTGCCTGAGCCATTCGTGTCAGAGCCAGAGTACCTCTTGGGCTTACACCCAGCTCAATTAAGTGATGATTTCGTGTGGCGTGAATAAGAGCCACGATATATTCATAGATAACATCGTGAATAAAAATATTTTGACATTCTTTTTGTAACTGTATCAGTTGTCTGGCATTTAAAACAGGCTGCACGGTCTCAATGGTATTTTCTGCCAATCTGCCTTTTAAAATAGAAATTTCTTCGTTTTGTTCAGGATAACCCATTTGCAGACAAATGCTGAAGCGGTCCATCTGAGATTGGGGAAGGAGCTGAGTTCCGGCAGAGCCGGCAGGGTTTTGTGTAGCCATTACAATAAATGGCTTTGGCACAGGATGTGTAGCTCCGTCAACGCTGACCTGCCCCTCTTCCATAACCTCTAAAAGGGCAGACTGTGTTTTGGGAGAGGTACGGTTGATTTCGTCTCCCAAAAATAAGTTGCACATGACTGCTCCGGGCTGATAATAAAATTCATTTGTTTCCTTTCGATACATGGTAAAGCCTGTTAAATCAGCAGGAAGAACATCCGGTGTAAAGGTTAAACGGTTTTCTTTTAAATTCAGTGCTTTTGCAAAAGCAAGAGCCATGGTAGTTTTTCCTACACCGGGAACATCTTCAAGCAAAATATGCCCGTTGCTTAAAATTGCCATCATGATTTTTTCAATACATTTATCTTTTCCGATTACGGCTTTTTGCACTTCCTGAATGACTTTATATGCAAGAGTAGTATTGGTGTCCATAAAAAATCCTCCCGTATAAAATATATCAAATTATACCATAATTTTGCAAAATAGTCAGTCTATTTATGGAGGAAAATAAAATAAGAACGTATGTATCCGGAAAACGGAATGTACTATTGCACTTTAAATTGATAAAATTTATTGACAAATAAAAAAAACAGTTATATGATAAATATAATTTTTAGAAAGAAAAGGAATTGTGACAATGAGGCAGAAAGAAATGAATATAAATATAGATAAAAAGTATTATTTTTCTTACCCGGGCTATTTTTATGGTGTGGGTGCTTTCTGCTGTAATAAACATTTAGAGTTGCAATCATTTTAGTAAGTGATGAAGCGCCGGTGTTTGCATACAGCAGACATCGGCTTTTTATTTCGGAGGAGGAAAAGACTATGATTTTAGTATTAAAAAAAGGAGCAGATGAAAATAAGGTGGAAAGCTTGAAACAGCAGCTGAAGGATATGGGATTAGGACTCCATTTATCAGACGGAGCAAATGCTTCTTTAATCGGATTGATTGGAGATACAACAGAAGTTGACGCAGAATGGTTAGGCGCTTTGGATGTTGTAGAGTCTGTAAAGAGAATTAAAGAACCGTACAAAAAAGCAAATAAAGATATGCACCCCAACGATACTGTCATTGATGTGGCAGGAAGAAAAATCGGAGGAGGACATTTTCAGGTAATTGCAGGACCATGTTCGATTGAGAGCAGAGAGCAGATGACAGAAGTTGCCGAGGATGTAAAAATGGCGGGAGCAGGATTATTAAGAGGCGGTGCATTTAAGCCAAGAACTTCTCCATATTCTTTCCAGGGACTTGAAAATGAAGGACTGCAAATGCTTTTAGAAGCAAAGAAAGCAACAGGGCTTCCTATTGTAACAGAGATTATGAGTGCAGAACATCTTCCGTTATTTGAAGACGTAGACGTTATTCAGGTAGGAACAAGAAATATGCAGAATTTTCAGCTGTTAAAAGAGCTGGGAAAAGTAGATAAACCGATTTTGTTAAAAAGAGGTATGGCGAATACACTAGAAGAACTTTTGATGAGTGCAGAATATATTATGGCAGGAGGAAACGAAAAGGTCATTCTCTGTGAGAGAGGTATTCGTACATTTGAAACTTCCATGAGAAATACCTTAGATATTTCAGCCATCCCTATGCTGAAATCAAAGACACACCTTCCTGTAATTGTAGATCCAAGCCATGCAGCAGGTATTCGTTTTATGGTAGAGCCCCTTACTATGGCAGCCATTGCAGCAGGAGCAGACGGTGTGATGATTGAGGTGCATAATAATCCGGAAAAAGCACTTTGCGACGGAAAACAGTCTTTGACACCGGAGAGCTTCGCAGAACTGATGAAAAAAGTCAGAAAGACAACAGAATTTTTCCAAAAAGAGATGTAATGCAGGAGGATTGAGAATGAAAGCACTGGTATTGGCAGAAAAGCCTTCTGTTGCCAGAGATATTGCAAGAGTTTTAAAATGTAGTAAAAAGCAAAACGGAGCGCTGGAGGGAGAAAAATATATTGTTACATGGGCTCTGGGACATTTAGTAACTTTAGCAGATCCGGAGGAATACGATAAGAAATATAAAGAGTGGAATTTAGAATATCTTCCTATGCTGCCTAAGAAAATGGATTTAGTTGTTATCAAGCAGACTGCAAAGCAGTATCAGGCAGTGAAAACTCAGTTATATCGAAAAGATGTAAATGAAATTATTATTGCAACAGATGCAGGGCGTGAGGGAGAGCTGGTTGCCAGATGGATTTTAGAAAAAGCCGGATGTAAAAAGCCTGTGAAGCGTCTTTGGATTTCATCTGTTACGGATAAGGCAATTAAAGAAGGATTTGCACATTTAAGACCGGGAAAGGATTATGAAAATCTCTATGCGGCAGCTATATCAAGAGCAGAAGCCGATTGGCTGGTAGGCATCAATGCCACTAGAGCGCTGACCTGTAAGTATAATGCGCAGCTTTCCTGCGGACGTGTACAGACACCTACTTTAGCCATGATAGCCAAAAGAGAAGAGGAAATCAGGAAGTTTCAGCCGGAAGAATTTTACGGAATTACTTTAAAAGCAGGAAATATGCGTTGGAAATGGCAGGATAAAAAAAGCGGCAGTACACGTTCTTTTCATGAAGAGAGAATGGAAAGTATAAAAAATGCAGTCAACAGTGATTTATTAAAAGTTATTTCTGTGGAGAAAAAGAGTAAGAAAATACCTGCTCCCGGACTTTACGATTTAACAGAATTGCAAAGAGATGCCAATAAAAAATTTGGATTTTCTGCAAAAGAGACGCTGAATATTATGCAGAGACTTTATGAGAACCATAAGGTGCTTACCTATCCCAGAACAGACTCCAGATATATCGGAACAGACATTGTTCCTACAATTAAGGAGAGATTAAAGGCATGTGCAGTAGGGCCGTATAAAAAAATAGCAGGAATGCTTTCTATGAAACCTGTAAAAGGAAATGCTTCTTTTGTGGATAATAAGAAGGTCAGTGACCATCATGCAATTATTCCTACGGAACAGTTTGTACAATTAGACCATATGAGCAATGAGGAGCGCAAAATTTATGATTTAGTGGTACGGAGATTTTTCAGCGTATTATATCCTTCATTTGAGTATGAGCAGACTACCATGAAAGCAGAAGCAGCAGGAGAAGTGTTTACAGCACAGGGAAAAATTGTTAAAAATATGGGCTGGAAAGAAGCTTATGAAGGAACGTGGTCAGACGAGGATGAAGAAGAATTTCAAAAGCTTTCAGAATTGAATAGAGATGAAACGCTGAAAATAGACAGGATAGAGTTGACTGTGGGCAAGACAAAACCTCCGGCTGCATTTACAGAGGCTACTTTGCTTTCTGCTATGGAAAACCCTGTAAAGTACATGGAAACGCAGGATAAGAAAGCCGCAAAAACACTGGGTGAAACAGGTGGACTGGGAACAGTTGCCACAAGAGCAGATATTATAGAGAAGCTTTTCCACACATTTCTGATGGAAAAGAAAGGAAATGAAATTCATATTACCTCAAAAGCAAGGCAGCTTTTGGAATTAGTTCCTGAAGATTTAAAAAAGCCGGAGCTTACGGCAGATTGGGAAATGAAGCTGTCTAAAATTGCAGAAGGAAAATTAGATAAGACGGTATTTTTAAAAGAAATTTCTGCATATACAAAAGATATTACGGCAGAAATCAAAGGGGCAAAGGGCACGTTCCGCCATGATAATCTGACGAATACCAAATGTCCGGTATGTGGAAAACGTATGCTGGCTGTGAATGGGAAAAACAGTAAGATGCTGGTTTGTCAGGACAGAGAATGTGGACACAGAGAGACTATTTCCAGACTGACAAATGCCAGATGTCCAAATTGTCACAGAAAGATGGAGATGTATGTAAAAGGAAAGGAAGATACCTTTATCTGTGCCACTTGCGGATATAAGGAAAAACTGTCCAGCTTTAAGCAGCGCAGGGAAAAGGAGGGTGTAGGAGTCAGCAAAAAGGACGTACAGAGGTACTTAAATAAACAGAAAAAAGAAGCACAAGAGCCAATCAATAATGCTTTTGCCGATGCCTTTGCAAAATTAAATTTAAAATAAAGAAATGATGAACGATCGTATGAAATATGCGGTCGTTTTTTTATTTCATAGGAAATTGCGTCCTATGAAATGAAAGTATCACTTTGTGAACCGCTCGTGCGCGGAGATTGTGCTGCTGCCCGATTTTTTTATAAGAAAATTTATAAAAATTTTTCTTGTCATTGCATATTTTGTGTGCTAATATGATACCACACTAAAGTGAGGCGGAAAGGGGAATGTGATATGTCAGGATTTAATATGAAAGTTACACCGGAAATTGAACAGCTTACCAAGCTTTGTAAAGAAAACAGCACCATAGATACAGATTTATATCAAAAATATGATGTAAAGAGGGGTTTAAGAGATTTAAACGGAAAAGGTGTGCTGGCGGGGCTGACTCAAATTTCCAACATTGTGCAGAAAAAGGTAGTAGATGGCAAAGAAGTTCCCTGTGATGGTGAATTATATTATAGAGGAATTAACATTGTAGATTTGACAAATGGATTTTTAAAGGAGCAGAGATTTGGCTTTGAGGAAGCTGCTTATTTATTGCTTTTTGGAAAACTGCCAAATAAAGAGCAGTGGAAGGAATTCAGTGAAATTCTGGCAAATCAGAGAGACCTGCCTACAAATTTTGTAAGAGACGTTATTATGAAAGCACCCAGTCAGGATATGATGAATACACTTTCAAGAAGTGTATTGACTTTATATTCTTATGATGAAAATCCGGAAGACATTTCTTTACCAAATGTATTACGTCAATGTATCAATTTAATCAGCGTTTTCCCAATGCTGTCTGTATACGGATATCAGGCACATGAACATTACAATAGAGACGGAAGTCTTTACATACATAACCCAAGAAAAGATTTGTCCACAGCGGAAAATATTCTTTTGATGCTGCGTGCAGATAAGCAGTATACGCCATTGGAAGCGCAGATTTTGGATTTGGCGTTGGTGCTTCACATGGAGCATGGAGGCGGTAATAACTCTACGTTTACAACGCATGTGGTATCTTCTTCGGGAACAGATACTTACTCTACCATAGCGGCGGCGTTAGGCTCTTTAAAAGGACCAAAGCATGGAGGCGCCAACATTAAGGTAGTCAGTATGTTTCAGGACATGAAAGAGAATTTAAAGGACTGGACAGATGAGGAAGAGATAGAGAATTATCTGACAAAACTTCTGCATAAAGAAGCTTTCGATAAGAGAGGCTTGATTTATGGAATGGGGCATGCCGTATACTCTATTTCAGATCCGAGGGCGCAGATTTTCAAAAGATTTGTGGAAAAGCTGGCAAAAGAAAAGGGAAGAAGTGCAGATTATGACCTTTATGCAAGGGTAGAACGTTTAGCGCCGCAGATAATTGCCAGAGAGAGAAGGATTTACAAAGGGGTCAGTGCAAATGTAGACTTTTACAGTGGCTTTGTGTACAGTATGTTAGGGCTTCCGATTGAGCTTTATACACCGATGTTTGCCATTGCACGTATTGTAGGCTGGAGCGCACATAGAATGGAGGAACTGATTAACACCGATAAAATTATTCGTCCGGCATATAAAAATATACTGGAAACACAAAAATATTCGCCTTTGGAGGAACGGGTTTGACAAAATATAGTTTCACCTGTTACTATTGAAGAAACAGGAAGAAGGGACAAAGAAGATGTTTAGAAAATTTTTTCCGGACGTATATATGGAGTCAACCTATAAAATTGATTTTCAAAAGCTTTATGAGAAGGGATACAGGGGTGTTATCTTTGACATAGACAATACATTAGTGCCTCACGGCGAGCCGGCAGATAAAAGAGCCATTGCATTATTTGAAAATTTAAAAAAAATCGGTTTTCAGTGCTGTCTTTTATCCAATAACCAGTATGAAAGAGTCAACTCTTTTAATGAACAAGTACAGGTACAGTTTATTGAAAATGCGCATAAGCCTTCCAGAAAGAATTATCAAAAGGCAATGGAACTTATGGGAACGTCTATAAAAGATACGGTTTTTGTAGGAGACCAGCTTTTTACTGATGTTTATGGCGCAAAGAGAACCGGAATTTATAATATTTTGGTAAAACCAATTCATCCAAAAGAAGAAATTCAGATTGTTTTTAAACGAAAATTAGAAAAAATTGTACTTTATTTCTATGAGAAAGAGCAAAAGAAAAAAGAAAGATAAAAAATGGTTGAAAATTGTGCGGATGTATTATAGAATGAAGTATAGTGGAAAAGCCCAATGGCTTTCCCAATGGACGAAATAAGGAGGAATATCATTATGATATCAGCAGGAGATTTTAAAAACGGTCTCACACTGGAAATTGATGGTAATGTAGTACAGATTATGGAATTCCAGCACGTTAAACCGGGTAAGGGTGCTGCATTCGTTAGAACAAAATTAAAAAATGTTATCAGTGGCGGAATTATTGAAAAAACATTCAGACCAACTGAAAAATTCCCACAGGCACGTATTGAGCGTGTGGATATGCAGTATTTATACAATGATGGTGATCTGTATAACTTCATGAACAATGAAACTTATGACCAGATTGCAATCGCTCAGGATACAGTTGGAGACGCTTTAAAATTCGTAAAAGAAAACGAAACAGTAAAAGTATGTTCTTACAACGGAAGTGTATTTGCTATTGAGCCGCCATTATTTGTAGAACTGGAAATCACAGAAACAGAACCTGGATTTGCAGGAAATACAGCACAGGGTGCTACAAAACCGGCAGTTGTTGAAACAGGTGCTACTGTATACGTTCCTTTATTTGTAAATCAGGGAGACGTTATTAAAATCGATACAAGAACAGGTGAATATCTGTCCAGAGTATAAGACACATAAAGTATATCGAAGCAGTTTGACTGTTTCGATATACTTCGATAAAAAAGTTAAATTCTAAAATTCTATTTCAAGATTAAAATTCAATTCACATTCGTGAGTTTATTCCAAAATCAATATCATTTAAAAGGATATTATGCGGTATGGGGAAATTCTGTCTTTTTTTGCATTCTCTGTGCTGCTTAGTATAAAAATAATTAAGAAAAGGAGAATGTATATGGAGTATGAAGCATTCAAAGAAACACTTATGGACTTTTTAAGGGAAAAGACAGGAGGTGAAAAAAGTATTTCCCTGCATCGAGTGGAGAAAAATAATGGAATTGAACTGGATGCACTGGTAGTTCGTGGGAAAAGAGACAAGATAGCGCCTATGATTTATCTAAAACCCTTTTACGTAGATTTTCAGGGCGGGCTTTCTATGGAAGAAATTGCAGTGCAGATTTTACAGCTGTCAGTAACTGAGAAACAGGAGGAATTTTCTTTGACAGAATTTGAAGATTACAGAAAGGCAAGGACAAAAGTATATTACAAGCTGGTAAATTATGATATGAATAAACGAAAGCTTCAATACATGCCCCATATAAAATATTTGGATTTGGCAGTTGTCTTTTATTATCGGCTGGAGGGCGGAAAGCTAAATGGGGCATCCATTATTATTCACGACTGCAATCTTCATGCGTGGGGAATTGAAAAGGAGCAGTTGGTAAAGGATGCGCTTTTAAATACCAGCAGAAAATTGCCTTATACCATTCAGGGAATGGAAGCTTTAATTGCCGAGTTAAGCGGAAGCCAGCCGAGGATAACCGGTGAGGAGCTTATGTATATTTTGACCAATGAAGAAAAATATTATGGAGCGGCAGTAATCTTATACCCTCATGTTTTAAATCACATCGCAAAAGTTCTAAAGAAAAATTTCTATATACTTCCCAGCAGCGTTCACGAATGTATCTTAGTCCCGGATCAGGGGCAGTATTCCCGCATCGAATTAAAGAGAATGGTAAAAGAAGTAAACGACAGTCAGGTAGAGGACGAGGAAATTCTGTCTTATGAAATCTATTATTATGACTGCAAAAAGGAAGCACTGATGATGTAGCAAGGAAAAGAAAGGAGATGCTGCATGAAGGATAAGAAAAAATGGAGGAAAAAGGTGCTGGCTTTTGCTCTGGCAATGCTGACTTTTACCGGCATTTTTTTCGAAAACAGCGTTATGACGCAAGCAGAAAATAAAGAGGAAAAAACAGAAAATTACATCAAAGTATATTATTTGCTTTATGACGGACAGGAAGAAAACGTTTTTTCCAATTTTATGGTGAAATCTCCCTGTAAAATTTTGGAGGATGGCACAATTCGTTCTGTAATCAATTCTAATCCGGAGGTTTATGACTACAATGCAAATGGAATTACTTTGGATGTAGACATCAATCGTGGAAAGCATTGGTATGGACAAGTTCCGATTACAGAGGAGTGCATTTATAACGAAAAAGAGGGATATATAGATATTCCTGGCAAATATTTAGGAAAGGATTTGACAGTCACGGTGTGGCAGTCCAGAGACTCTGCTTTTTATACAAATCTTGTGCCGGATGAATTAAAGCCTCAGAAGGATAGAAGGGGAAATATCAGCTTTTATACATTTCAGGATAATTTTCCCAGCGGTACAATACCTGTTTTATTTGAGCCAAAAGGCTGCAATATTGTTACACTTCACGGAGATATCAATACAGTGAAGGTAGGGGATATTTGGAATTGTAATGCGGACACATGGTATATTGCAGATAAATATAATGCAGACTCTTATATATGGGAGGATGTAGCAGGCTGCAAGGAATATGACAAAGGCTTTTCACAGGGCCAGATTGTCAGTATTAAAGATTGTGAAAATCCCATGTTTAATAATATAGGCGGCGCAGGACCGGAAGGGAAGAACTGGATGTTTATGGGATGCTTATCCAGTGTAAATAATACTTTTCAGGGAGTACCTGTGATTACAAAAATGTATATTGAATGTATTGCTAAAGAAGGAAACACTGCTACGTTCTTTGTACATGCTGCCTGTAAAGGTCCAAAAGGACAAAAGGCGCAGACCATTGGTGGATTTTTTAAAGCTAGCTTTTCTCCTCCGTGGATAGAGGTTTATAAAAAGCCTACAACAGATAAAACAACATGGATAGACGGTGACAAATTTCAGAATGGTTATGAGTGGGCACAGTGGGCGATAAGTGATAATCCGGCGTATGACTTGTCAGGAGCAAAATATACCTTATGGAGCTATGAAACAGGAGAATATTTTCATGAATGTATTGTAACGGATGCCAATGGCTATGGCTGGTGTTATGTTCCTTATACAGGGAAATTCATGATAAGGGAAGTATATAATCCAAAAGGGTATATTTTGGATGACCAATGGCATGACATTACAATTACTGAGAACAATGCCACTTTTTATCACGATGAGAATGTCAAATATGCACAGCTTCGATTACATAAGTCCTCAGAAACTTCCACAGATAAGTCTTTGTCCGGAGCAAAATATGGAGTTTGGAACTGGAGAAGTACGGTGGGGAATGGAAAACCGGATTATATTATTACAACGGACGAGAACGGATACGGAGAGGTCAATGACATTCCTCTGTGGTATTACTACATACAGGAAATAGAAGCACCGGAGGGCTTTGGATTAGATAAAACCATATATGAAGCAGATTGTACAGATGCGGGAACTTATCCAAACGTAGGAGTGGATTTGTATTCACAGGAGCCTTTGGATTTTGGAAAAATTATTTTAAAGAAGCAGTCTGCAAATCCGGATTGCACAGAGGATAATCCCGTCTATTCCTTAAAAGGTGCAGAGTATTCTATTTACAGCAATCCAGAGTGTACCAATTATGTGGATAAGATGATAACGGATGAAAGCGGATATGCAGAAAAAGACGGATTACAGCTCGGGACTTATTATGTGAAGGAAAGCAAAGCACCACAAGGATATCATCTGGATGAAACCGTCTATAAAGTAAGTCTTCCCACAAGCTCAGGAGAGCTGGAATATCAGGTTACATCAACAGAAAAGCCCCAACTGGAGCAAATTAAAATGTTACTGAAAAAAATAGATAAGGATACGGGAGAGCCAATTCCCACAGGACAGGGGAGCTTAAAAGGTGCAGAATTTGTGTTTAAATTTTATAAAGGAGAGTATCCGAAGGATACAAATCCGGAAACATTGGGAAAGACAGTAGATAAAACATGGATATTTGCTACCAACGAAAAAGGAGTAATAGAGTTTGATGAAAGTTTTCTAATTCGTGGAGACAGCTTTTATATAGATGATAAGGGAGAGCCGGTGCTTTCTGTGGGGACTTTAGTAATAACAGAAAAGAAAGCGCCGGAAGGATATCATATTAATCCAATAACGATTATCAAAAATATAAGACCGGAAGGTGTCGAAGACAGTGAGGCTTATGTGACTCCGGAAATTGCGGAAGACAGTATCAGTGTGAAAATTATAAAGGTACAGGATGGGACAAATGTCCACATTCCCGGTACGGTGTTCCGTCATACCATGCCAAATGGAACAACAAAGGATTATGCCACAGATGACAAAGGAGAAGTTCAGCTGCAAGGGCTAAGAACAGGAAAGCATCAGATAGTGGAGCTGTCTCCGGCAGAGGGATATTTGCAGAATACCAGTGTGTTTGAATTTGAAGTTACCGCAGATAACAAAGTGCATGCGCTTACAAAACCCACAGAGGATATGGGAATTGCCTTTGCAGAAGAAAAAAACGGAGACGGTACTTTAACGGTAAAAAATAAGTTAGCTCCGTTTAAGCTGAACATTCATAAAGTAAATAATAAAGATAAGGTATTAGAAGGTGCTGAATTTACATTATATGAGGATAAGGATTGCAGCGTAGAGGTTGACAGACAGGTGTCTGATAAAGACGGAAATCTGGCATTTGAAAACATACAAATAGGCAGAGAATATTACCTAAAAGAAACAAAAGCGCCGGCAGGGTACAAGCTTCCAATTCATCCAGATGGCAGTCCGGTGATTTATAAAATTAAAGTGGAAAGTGACCCAATAAAAAACAATTTTATCGTTTATGTAAACGACAAAGCTTATGATACTAATTCCGATGGTGCGATTACCATTGGCGGTACGAAAAAGGACAGAGAAGTCAATCTTACTGTTGTGAATACAGTAAATGGAAAACTGCCAAATACAGGCGCTTACAGCACAAGTTGGATTTTGACAATGGGCAGTATTTTAATACTTGCTGCCTTAAAAAACAAAGAAAAAAGAATAAAATAGTGAAAAGAGGAAAAATGATGAGAAATAAAATTTTTAAAGCAATGATGATGATAGGATTAGTAGCAGCAATAGCAACAACCTCTATGGCAGGAAGTGCATTGACACCAATTTATGCAGCAGAAATGGAAGCTGCACAGGGAAATCAGGTAGTAAACGGTGTTTTAGATTTTGGAAAGGGTTCGGCAAGCATTAACATCAACGGAAATGAAGGACAGTCCTTAGTAGGAAAGAAATTTGAAATTTTCCAGCTGTTCAATGCAGAAAATTCCAAAGACGGAGAGTCCATCAATTATACTTTTCATCCGGAGTTTGCCAATGCCATTCAGACAGTCGTAGCCAATGCGTTAAATAAAAAGAACGGAACACAGTTAAGACCGGCAGACGTGACAGAATATATGGCGATTGACTATATCCAGACCTTAAACTCCAATCCGGTAGAAGGGGTAGATACACCGCAGGAGCTGGAGGGAAGATACAGTGACTTCCGTTACTTTGTGGAAGATGTAAGAACACAGATTAAAAAAGAAAACAAATCAGGAGAAATTGTTACCGTACAGTCTACAAAATCAGATAATTCCATATCTATTACAGGTCTGGTATACGGATATTATGTAGTGGACGAATTGTCAAAGGCAGATGAAAACGGAGAACAGTGGTTTGCCTCCTCTCTTTGTATGGTAAATACCGCTAATCCGGATGCACAGGTAAACATCAAATCCGATTATCCTAAGATTACAAAGAAAATTCAGGAAGACGATAACAAGGATGCCATTAAAAATGATGGCTGGAATGATATCGGTGACTACGAAATCGGACAGACGGTACCATACAAATTTGAGTCTACCATCCCGAATATGAAAGGATATGATACTTATTATTACGCATGGCACGACAAAATGGATGAGGCGCTGACCTTCCATGCAGACAAAGCAAAAATGGAAATCGTGATTAACAGCAAAGACGGCAAAAGCTATAAGCTGAAGGATGATGAGTATGTTTTAACGGAAAAGCCGCAGGACGGCTCCGGTGATACCTTCAAAGTGGAAGTCATGGATATCAAAAAGATTGTAGACCGTGAATTTAATAAAATGAACAACAATCAGGAAAATGATTATACCGGCTTAACCGTTACTTTAAAATGCGAAGCAACCTTAAATGAGCTGGCTGCATTGGATACCGGAAGACCGGGCTTTGAAAATGATGTCCGCTTAGAGTTTTCCAATGATGCAGACTCCAACGGAAAGGGAGAGACAGGCTTTACACCATGGGATACGGTTGTATGCTTTACCTTTGAAGTGGACGGATTAAAAACCAATAACCACGATAAAGTGCTTCAGGATGCAAAATTCCGTCTTTACAGTGATCAGGAATGTAAGAATGAGGTTTATGTAAAGAAAAATCCAAATCAGGGACAGGGCGGATATGTGGTAATGAACCGTGACTTGGTGGGAGGTACAGACCATACCGGCGGAACAGCGCCACAGGATGCTGTGGAGATGGTGTCTGATGCAAACGGTATCTTTAAAATTTACGGTCTGGACCAGGGTACATATTACCTGAAGGAAACCGATGCACCGGATGGATACAGACCATTGCTTGACCCGATTGTGATTAACGTAAAACCGACTTATACCACAGACAGAAACAGCTATGTCAAGGGAGACGGTGCAACAGAAAAGACATTGAAGAAGCTGGAAGGTACAGCACATATTAAATCCTTCTACAATGGTGCATTTAAAGACGAAGATATCAACCTTCATACAGACGTAAATCAGGGTAACTTGGATATTAAGGTAATCAATGAGGTTGGCAAGAAGCTTCCGATCACCGGTTCTTCTGCTATGCTGGTAATTGTTTGTGCCGGAGCAGCGCTAATGGGCGGTGTAATCGTATCTAACAGAAAACGTAGCAAAAAAGAAGAAGAATAGGATGATATCAGAGGAAAAATGAAGAAGCAAAAAAAGATATGGAATAAGATTATTTTTATCATAGGTCTGCTTCTCGTGTCGTATCCTCTGGTAAGCAGCATGATAGAGCGGCAGCATCAAAAAGATGCTGTCGCTACTTATCAGGGCAGCATTGAAGAGGAGGATAAAAGCCGGATACAGGATGCAATAGCAAAAGCATCTGAGTATAATAATATGCTGTTCCAGACACAGGGGGCAAGCATTGGAGACTTGCAGAATGGGATTTTAAGTGAAGAAAACTATGAAAATCTATTAAATCTTTCAGGAACAGGAGTAATGGGAAGCATTGAAATTCCGAAAATCAATGTAGACATCCCGATTTATCACGGAACGTCAGAGGAAGTATTAGCAAGTGGAGTGGGACATTTTCAGGACAGCAGCCTTCCCGTAGGTGGGAATAATACGAGATGTATTCTTACCGGACACAGAGGGCTGCCAAACTCCAAGCTGTTTACAAGGCTGGATGAACTGGAAAAAGAAGCACTTTTTTTTATAAGTACGTGTGGGGAAACCTTGGCATACCGCATTACCGAAATAGAAGTTATGGAACCGGGGGAAGCGGAGCTGCTGGAGATTTTACCGGAAAAGGATTTATGCACCTTAATAACCTGTACCCCTTATGGAATTAACACACAGAGATTGGTGATAACAGGGGAACGAGTTCCTTATGAAAAAGCGGAATATGACAGTATTGAGAGAAAATTGCCTTCTTTTCGGGAAGCTTTCTTTATGGTATTGCCTTTTATTTTTATGATGGCTGGATTAATTAGTTTTTTTAGGAGGAAAAGACATGGAAAAAAGAATGAGCAATAAGTTTTCATTAGTGATTACAGTGTTTCTGATATTTGTATTTTGCATACAGGTATATGCAGAGACAGATACACAGCAGCATGGAAGTATCAGCATTGCTCTGACAGAAGGGAAAAAAGGAACTTCACGAGAAAATGTGGAATTTTCCTGTACCAAAATAGGAGAAATAAAAAACGGAGAATATATCTTAAAAGATGAATTTCTTTCTTCAAAGGTAGAGCTTAATGCGTTGAAGACAGCCGATGATATGGAAAAGGCGGCTAAAAAGCTGGCAGAAATGGATATTCAAGGTGAGAAAGTATTATTGACAGATAAAAATGGAAAGCTTTGCTTTTCCGGGTTAACAAAGGGAGTATATTTTTTAGAAGCTACGGATATTGCCGGATATGAAGCGATAGCGCCGTTTTTAATATCTATTCCAACCTTTGATGAAAAAGAAGGAAGAATGAACTATGATATTACTGTCATGCCAAAGCATGAACCGGAACCGGAGAAAATCACAACGGATGTGCCACAAAAGCCGGGAGCACCGCAGACAGGTTTAGACAGTCCGATTTTAAAGTATTTTGCAGGCACTTTTTTCATTGTTTTATTGTTGGTTGTTTGGAATATTAAAATGAAAAATACAAAGAAGAAATAATGAGGAAGTTAATAAATGGAGTATTGGCAGGATGTCTTTTTTACTTTTTGGCACTTGGGATGAAAGAGTTATTTTTATTTTTAAATGCGGAAAAAACGTATCAAGTGTTAAAAGAAGAAACCGTGCAGGTTGCAGCGGATAATCAGGAAAATGAGGAGGCAGTAAATCCGTTCCACCGAGATATTAATTTTGAAGCCTTGAATAAAATAAATGAAGAAATTGTCGGATGGATTTATATACCGGAAACAAAGGTCGATTATCCTGTGTTAATCGGAGACACAGAGCAGGAATATTTGAAACAGGATTTTGAGGGGAAAGAAAATGTTTTAGGTTCTATTTTTGCTTTCCCCAATGTGGAATTAAATCAGGATTTTCATGTTTGTCTGTATGGACACAATATGATTTCCGGACAGATGTTTGGCGGGCTGAAATTGTATAAAGAAGAAAAATATGCAAAGACTCACAGAAAAGCTTATTTATATACAAAAGAGAGCACAAAAGAATTGGAGTTGATATCTGTTTTTCAATGTGAAAATACAGATGAAGTTTTTGAGTTGGAAGAAAAAACATGGGAAGAAAGCAAAGCAGAAGAAATTGTAGGTGATTTGCAGAGGAGAAGCTTTGTAGAATTGGAGCTTACCCAAAAGAAGGCAGCTCAGATTTTTACGCTTGTTACCTGTTATGGAAAAGCGGGGGGAACACAGCGCCTTGTTTTAAACTTTGGAGTAACGAGGGAGAAGCTTATATTACAACAATGACGGTCTATCACAGGGAACTGTCACATTCAGTATATACACCGAATATTTATAATTTCTGGATAATATTGAAAGCGACAGTTCCATGTGTATAATTCTTGTTTCTAAGACTGTCGTGAGCGGAAACAGTCAAAGACTTTACAAGTAAAAAAAAATATGCTATGATAACCGAGATATCATAAGTATGTGCACTCGTAGCTCAGGGGATAGAGCAGTGGTTTCCGGTACCACGTGTCGGGGGTTCGATTCCCTCCGGGTGTGTTTGTGCTTTGGGGAGAGCATGGAAATAAGGGAATATAAGGAGGACAAATATGTTAGACAATTTCAGAGAATGGCTCTCGGATAATCTGAGGTATATTCTTCTGGGTCTGGCAATTCTGGCGGTTCTGTTGTTGTTATTTTTTGGAATAAAAGCAATTACGGGAAATTCTTCTGATAAAAAGGAAAATGAACCGGCAAAGAAAACAGAACAAAAGAAAGAGTCCACAGATTCCGAAAAAACAGATGAGGAAAAGTCTGAAAAGGAAGATGAGAATGCTCTTGAAAAGAATGCGTATCCTGAAGTAAATGCCTTAATTGAGTCGTTTTACTCTGCTTGGGGAAAGAAAGATATTGCCCAGATGAAAGAGTTGACGGATAATTTTAATGCAACTGATGAAACAAAAGTAACAAATGCTACTTATATTGAGTCTTATGAAAATATAACAGTGTATACAAAGAAAGGACTTGATGAAAACAGTTATGTAGTATTTGCAGCTTATGATTTGAAATTTAAAGATATTGCTACACCGGCTCCCGGCTTGTCTGAGCTGTATGTTTATAAGAATGAAGCAGGAAAATACGTTATCCAGAATGATGATACAAATGCTGAAGTTCAGGAATGTATTGAAAAGACAAGACAGGAAAAGGATGTAACAGAGCTTATTGCAGAAATAGAAGAAAAATTGAATGCGGCAATGGCTTCTGACGATACCTTGAAGAAATTTGAAGAAGAGCTGGGCGAAAAAGTCAATACAGCACAGATGGCTGATAATGGCGATATGCTCACAGCAAAGGAAAGCTGTAACGTACGTTCTGATGCAAATACAAACGCTGAAATTTTAGGAAAATTACAGGCAGGGGAGCAGGTTAAGAAACTGGAAAATGCGTCAGATAATTGGATAAAGGTAGAATATAAAGGGCAGGAGGCCTATGTATTCGGTGATTTAGTTCAGTAAAATATACCCTGGCAGCAGGCACAAAAGGTGTTGGTTGTCAGGGTGTTTGCACAATAAAGAGGAAAAAACATGAAAATTACCAAAAAAGGAGTTCTCATTACAATTCCTGTTTTTCTGACAGGTTCTTTTCTTATTGCAGCTCCTCAGTATGGATTTATGCTGGTGAAGCATTCCATGATAAGTTATGAAAATGAGAAAGAGGCGAAGAAAGAAGACCACTGGATTTACAATGAAAACGGACGCCGTTTCGTATACCATGATGGTTCTGTTATTCAGAATGACAGTCAGGTATTGGATGGAATTATGTACTATTTTGATGGCAAGGGCTACGTAAAAACAGGTTGGGTACAGGATAAAGGACAGATTTTTTATAGAAATCCGGATGGTTCTCCTGTAATAGGCTGGTTTACGGATGACAGCGGTACGTATTACCTGAATGAAAATGGTTCACCGGCAATCGGCTGGACAGATATAGACGGACAGCATTACTATTTTAAAGAAAACGGTGCGGCAGCTACGGGAATGACAGAGGTAGATGGTGTTCAGTATCTTTTTAACGAGGATGGAACCGTGTCAGCCGGATGGGTTTTAAAGGATGATAAGTATTATTACCGTGACGAATACGGAGCAATTTCTTATGGCTGGGAATATATTGACGGACAGTATTATTTTTTTCGTGAAGACGGAACAATGGCTACGGGCTGGATTACAGACGGCGATGACAGATATTATTTGAATACGGATGGTTCTATGGTAAAAAATGCTTGGATTAATCAGGATGGGCAGAAGCATTTTGTAGGAGCAGACGGAAAAGAAGAAAAAGGCTGGGTTTCTATAAGCGGAAAGGATTATTTCCTTACAGAAGAAGGCATTGTAGGACAGCCGGGTTGGCTAAAGCAGGATGGCAAGTGGTATTTTATCAATCAAGACGGAAGCTCCAGAACAGGCTTGTTTAAAGACAATGGCAAATGGTATTATCTTACAGAACAGGGTGAATTGAAAGAGGGCTGGGTTTTGTCAAACGGAAAATATTATTATCTTGCAAATTCTAAGCTTATGACAGGATGGAGAAAGATTGACGGTAAGCAGTATTATTTCCATGAAGATGGAGTTATGGCTACGGGCTGGATTACCATTGACGGGAAGTCCTATTATCTGAATGAGGACGGAAGTCTGAATATACATGCACAGGAGTAATGTTACAAAAGAAATACCCTGATAGCGATTTATGGAAAAATCTGTAAGCCGTTATTGGGGTATTCCTGTCAGAAAATGAAGGAGAGGTTCATGCGTTTAAATAAATATTTAAGTGATGCCGGTGTATGCTCCAGACGGGAAGCAGACCGTTTAATCGAAGAAGGACGTGTTTTGGTAGATAGAAAACTTGCCGTACAGGGAATGCAGGTAGAGGATTTTCAGGAAATCAAAGTAGACGGGAAAGCTATAAGACGGGAAGAAAAAAAAGTGCTTTTAGTCTTTCATAAGCCAAAAGGGATTGAGTGTACGGCAAATCCTAATGTGAAAAAAAATGTAATTTCTTATATTAACTATCCAATTCGGGTATATTATGCAGGAAGACTGGATAAAGACTCAGAAGGACTATTGTTTCTGACTAATCAGGGTGAGCTGGTAAACCAGATTATGAAAGCAGGCAGCTATCACGAGAAAGAATATCTTGTGACAGTGAACAAACCGTTGACAGAGGGATTTTTACAGAAAATGAGGGAAGGAGTTCCTATTTTAGGAACAATCACCAGAAGGTGTAAAGTAGAGAAAGAAAGTGAGAAAACTTTTCGGATTACTCTTACACAAGGATTAAATCGTCAAATCAGGCGGATGTGCAATTATCTGGGATATGAGGTTATAACATTAAAGCGAATTCGGATTATGAACATTGAATTGGGAAATCTGCCGATAGGAAGCTATCGTGAGGCCACAAAGGAAGAATTGGACGAGTTGAAAAAACAGATTTCAGAAAAAGCAGAGAAAAGGCAGGAAACAGATTTTCATAAAGGGAAAAAACCTGTGAAGAATGCAGGAAAATATAGAAATCCTTCCAAGGTAAGAAGACAGGAAAGGCAGGAGGCTTCAAAAAATGGATAAGATGAAAAGAATGAAGGAATTGCTGAAAATTTTGACAGAGGCTTCAAAAGCCTATTATCAGGAAGACCGAGAAATCATGAGCAATTTTGAGTACGATAAATTGTATGATGAGCTGGCAGAGCTGGAAAGGGAAACTGGCGTTACCTTAGCAGGGAGTCCCACAGCTTCCGTAGGATATGAAGCATTGAATGAGCTGCCAAAGGAAGCCCATGAAAGTCCTATGCTTTCTCTTGATAAAACAAAAGATATAGAAGCATTAAGGGCGTTTATTGGGGCGCAGAAATCCTTGCTTTCATGGAAACTAGACGGACTTACCATTGTATTGACGTACAATGAGGGAAAGCTGCAAAAGGCAGTCACAAGAGGGAATGGAACGGTAGGAGAAGTTATCACAGGAAATGCAAAGGTCTTTAAGAATATTCCACTTCAGATTGCGTATCAAGGCGAACTTGTTTTGCGTGGAGAGGCAATTATTACCTATTCTGATTTTGAGAAAATAAATGCGCAGATTGAAGATGTGGATGCAAAGTATAAAAATCCCAGAAACTTATGCAGCGGTTCTGTAAGACAGTTAAATAATGAAATTACAGCAAAGAGAAATGTGAATTTTTATGCGTTTTCTTTGGTAAAGGCAGAGGGCGTCGATTTTCAAAATTCACGGGAACAGCAGTTTTGCTGGTTAAAGGAGCAGGGCTTTGATGTGGTAGAATACCGTGTGGTTACAGGAGAAACACTGGATGAAGCCATGGATTATTTTTCAAATCAGGTGTCGAAAAATGATTTTCCTTCTGATGGACTTGTGGCTTTATATGATGATATTGCCTATGGGGAGTCTTTGGGAAGCACTGCAAAGTTTCCGAGAAACGCTTATGCGTTCAAGTGGAAGGATGAAATTAGGGAAACTACTTTAAAAGAAATCGAGTGGAGCGCTTCTAGAACAGGGCTGATTAATCCGGTGGCAATTTTTGAGCCGGTAGAGCTGGAAGGAACAACAGTAAGCCGTGCCAGCGTGCACAATATCAGTATTATGAAGGAATTGCAGTTGGGAATTGGAGATAAAATACAGGTCTACAAGGCAAATATGATTATTCCTCAAATTGCTGAGAACTTAACAAGAAGCGGAAATCTGGAAATTCCGAAAATATGTCCGGTATGTAAACAAGAAGCCAGAGTGATAAAAACCAATGAAGTGGAAGCGCTGTACTGTATGAATGAAGAATGTCAGGCGAAAAAGATTAAATCATTTACTTTGTTTGTGAGCAGGGATGCCATGAATATTGACGGTTTATCAGAAGCTACACTGGAAAAATTTATTTTAAAAGGTTTTATTCGTGATTTCGGAGACATTTTTGAAATTGAAAAATATAAAGATGAAATCTTAGAGATGGAGGGATTTGGACAAAAATCCTACGAAAACCTGATTGCCAGTCTGGAAAAGGCAAAGCACACGACTTTACCGAGAGTGCTGTACAGTCTGGGGATTGCCAATATCGGTCTGGCAAATGCGAAGCTTATCTGTAAGGAGCTTCAATATGATATTGAGAAAATGATTGCAGCCAATGAGGAAGAAATCAGCAGCATAGAAGGAATTGGTCCGGTAATTGCAAAAGCTTATACAGAATATTTTGCAAATGAAGAAAATTTAAAGAAGTTCCGTCATTTGCTGTCTCATTTAGAGCTGGAAGAGGTAACAAGAGAAGAAAATCTGTCTTTGGAAGGGAAGCAATTTGTTATTACGGGAAGTGTGATACATTTTGCGAACCGAGCACAGCTAAAGGAAGAAATTGAGAAAAGAGGCGGAAAAGTAACAGGAAGTGTGACCTCAAAAACACATTATCTGATTAACAATGATACAACGTCAAATTCTTCAAAAAACAAAAAAGCAAAAGAGCTTGGTATTCCAATTTTATCAGAAGATGATTTTATGAAAATGGCAGGTATGTAAAACGTATGAAAAAAGAAGAAATAAAAGAAAAAGGAATTCAGGGAGTTAAAAAGATTATATTCGGAAGAACGCTGTTTGTAATATTTGCGTTTTTAATTCAGTTTGCTCTGCTGGCAGTGACTTATATTTGGTTAAGAGATTACAGCTATGTTTTTTATCTGTTGTTTCTTGTGCTGAGTGTCAGCGTGTTTCTACATCTTTTTAACACCAATGAGAGTCCTGATTTTAAACTGGTGTGGATGCTTCCTTTGAGCATTTTTCCGGTATTTGGCGCATTTTTTTATGTGTATGCCACAACGCAATTAGGAACAAAGATGATTTTCAGGCGATTGCAGTCTCTTTCAAAATTTACAAGAAAGTATGTTCCGCAAAATACAGAAGTGAAAAATCGCCTGAAAGAGGAAAATTCCCAGATGGGGCATTTTGTTCAGTATATGGAGGAATATGATAATTGTCCCGTTTATGACCACACACAGGTGACTTATTATCCTCTTGGTGACGAACAATTTCCGGATATGCTGGCAGAATTGGAAAAGGCAGAAAAGTTTATCTTTTTAGAATTCTTTATTGTAGAAGAAGGAAACATGTGGAACAGCATTTTGGAGGTTTTGAAGAAAAAGGTAAAGGAAGGTGTGGAGGTACGTGTTATGTACGATGGTATGTGTGTGCTGGCACTTTTGCCTTACTTTTATCCAAAGCTTTTAGAGGCGGAGGGTATTCGCTGTAAGATGTTTGCGCCGATTAAACCTGTATTCTCCACACATTATAACAATCGAGACCACAGGAAAATTATGGTTATTGACGGAAAGGTTGCCTTTACAGGAGGAACAAATCTGGCAGATGAATATATTAATCAAAAGCTGCGTTTCGGACATTGGAAAGATACAGCCGTGAAGCTTACCGGAAAGGCAGCAGAACGATTTACATATATGTTTTTAGAAATGTGGAATGTTTCTGAGACAAAAGAAGAGAATTATGAGCAATACAAGACACCGGCGAACTTTACCATGCCAAGTGACGGATATCTCATTCCTTATGAGGTGTGTCCTTTTGGGAAAGAGCGTGTGGGCAAAAAAGTATATCTGGATATCCTGAATACGGCAAAGGACTATGTGCATATTATGACACCGTATTTAATTTTAGATTATGAAATGCTGATGGCTCTTACTTATGCTGCCAAAAGAGGGGTGCAGGTATCTATTATTATGCCGCATATTCCTGACAAAAAGGCTGCATTTGCTGTGGCAAAGACCTATTATAACGAGCTTTTGGAAGCGGGAGTGGAAATTCATGAATATGAACCGGGCTTTGTACATGCAAAGATTTTTGTTGCAGATGATGAAAAAGCAGTAGTCGGAACGGTTAATCTGGACTATCGAAGTCTGTTCCACCATTTTGAATGTGGTGTAATGATGTATAAAAATTCACAGATTTTAGAAATTGAAAAAGATTTCCAGACAACGCTGCAAAAGTGTATTAAGATGCAGCCGTCTGATTATAAACGTCAGAAGCTGGCAATGCGTATTACAGGAAAGATTTTACGTATGTTTGCCCCGCTTATGTAGAAAAAAGAAAGGGAGAAAGAGAAATGCCCATTAAAATTCAAAGTGATTTACCGGTAAAAGAAATACTGGAAAAAGAAAATATATTTGTCATGGATGAAAAAAGAGCGGTTCATCAGGACATCCGTCCGGTGCAGATTTTGATTTTAAATCTGATGCCTTTAAAGGAAGAAACAGAATTGCAGCTTTTGCGCTCTCTGTCTAACACGCCTTTGCAGGTAGACGTTTCTTTTATGATGGTAAGCAGCCACGTGTCCAAAAATACAGCTACCAGCCATTTAAACAAATTTTATCAGACTTTTGAGGAAGTAAAAGAGCATAAATTTGACGGTATGATTATTACAGGTGCTCCGGTAGAGCAAATGGAATTTGAAGAAGTAGACTATTGGCAGGAAATGACAGAAATCATGGAATGGTCTAAAAAGAATGTAACTTCTACGATTTATCTTTGCTGGGCAGCGCAGGCGGGCTTGTATTATCATTATGGCTTACAAAAAAGAAAAATGGATAAAAAAGTTTTTGGGATTTTTGCTCATAAAGTGGAAAACCGAAAAATTCCTTTGGTAAGAGGGTTTGATGATGTGTTTTTTGCGCCACATTCCAGACATACAGAAGTACCTGCCGAGGACATTCATAATTGTAAAGAGCTTACAGTTCTGGCAGAGTCTGAGGAAGCCGGTGTATTTCTGGCTATGGCAAAGGATGGCAGACAGATTTTTGTCATGGGGCATCCGGAATATGACAGAGTGACTCTTGACGGAGAATATAAGAGAGATTTGAGCAAAGGGCTTCCGATTGAAATGCCAAAAGGCTATTATCCTGAGGATAATGCAGAGAACAAACCGCTTCTTATGTGGCGTTCTCATGCCAATAATCTGTATACAAACTGGCTGAATTATTACGTTTATCAGGTGACACCGTATAATTTGGATGGAACACCGTTTTAATGCGGTGTTTTAGAGGTGTTGTGGAAAATTAAAAATATCGTAAAATGATGTGAAATGTCGGGCAGCATTAGAAAATTGGGAGTACAAAGGGAGTATAGAAAAGTCTTTATGGGAGTATAAGCAATATGATATAAACTGTCTTTTGGAATAAGATTATGAGGGTATATTGTGTAAGTGCAATATGCCCTTAAATTTTTGGAAAAGTGATGCTGGAAATTAGAAAATATGCTAGAATAACAGAAATAAATAAATTTTTAAATTCGTAAGGTGATTATTATGGTAGATATTTCTGCATGGACAGACAAGTTTTTACAAGTCTTAACCAAAAACTTTGGAGAGCGGATATGGTTTGTCGGATTACAGGGAAGTTACGCTCGTGGTGAAGCAACGGAAACAAGTGATATTGATATGGTTGTAATACTTGATGAGGTCTCTGTTTTGGATATTCAAAAATATAATGCTATGTTAGATACGTTATTCAATCGAGAACAGATTTGCGGTTTCCTGTCAGGAAAACAAGAACTTTTACATTGGGAACCATCGGACCTTTTTCAATTTTATAACGATACAAAACCAATCAAAGGAAGTCTTGATGAATTATTGGTATTGCTTGATACGGCAGCTGTAAACAGAGCAATTAAAATTGGGGCATGCAATATCTATCATGGCTGTGTACATAATATGCTGTATGAAAAAAGTGAGGAAATTTTGAGAGGATTATATAAATCAGCTTCTTTTGTTGTACAGGCAATCTGTTTTAAACAAACAGGAAAATATGTTTGCCAACAGAAAAAATTGCTTCAAATCGTTGAGCCGGATGAGCAAATGATTGTTCATACATTCTTGGAATTAAAGAGAGGAGGTCTGACTAATTTTCAAAAGATGTCAGAAACTCTGTTTGAGTGGTCTAAGAAGTGGATTACAGAATAATTTGAGGGGGGAATATTTTGGTTATATTGAGGATTGATGAAAATAATGTAGATGAAACAGCGCCGTTAGTTGCTGACTTTCGAGTGGAATTAAATTCTTATAAAGGCATAGAAGCTCGGCCGGATATTCAAGAAGGAAAAGAAGATTTGTTTTATTTTTTAAAAGCTCAATATCCTGTTTTTGTTGCAAAAGAGGATGGAAAAGCTGTCGGATATCTTGTATGCAGGATTGAAGATGAGGTTTTATGGGTAGAGCATCTTTTTGTAAGCCGTGATTATAGAAGAAAAGGTATTGCTTCTTTGCTGTTTCAAAAAGCAGAAGAAATTGCCGAGTCAATGGGACAGGAAACCGTTTTTAATTATGTGCATCCCAATAATGACAGAATGATAGAATTTTTACGCTCAAAAGGCTATACAGTATTGAACTTGATTGAAATCCGAAAGCCTTACAAAGATGAGAAAATCAGCACTACAATTAAGGTGGATAAGCATACGTTTGATTATTAAGAAGATTTTCTAAGGAAATAGCCAATTCTCCAGCTGTTCGATTGTCAATTTGTGTGTTCTAAGATAAAATTGGCATACGGAGGTGGTAGAAATGTTTGAAATTGACAAGCAAAGATTTGGAAAATTTGTGGCGGAGCTGCGGAAAGAGAAAGGCGTTACTCAAAAAGAGCTTGCAAAAGAATTATTTATATCAGATAAAGCGATTAGCAAGTGGGAAACCGGAGTTTCCCAAACAAAAGGATATTAAGGAATAACCTGTGTTTACCTGCTTGCAGAATACTGGTGTATAAGAGAATGGCACTTGAAATATAGTGTCTTTTTCTATATCTAATAAATTTTCATTAGATAACTGAAAAAGAATGACTGTTCATTTCTAGCGTGATATAATTTATATTATAGAGAACGATAAATTAGAATTTGACGGGGAGGTCTCATGAGGACAGAATATAAACACAATCCGCCCATTCCATATAGTCTGCATGATATGCGAGTCAAAAAGATTATAATTCAAGATCAAACAATAGCACTTGAATTTGAGGACGGATATGAAAAACTTACAGAACCTTTTGAACAGGTCGAGGGAAACATCACAATCGAAGGTGTGGATTTTGATTGTACCTGCGTGATGTTGCAGAGCAAATGGGGAAACTATGGAAAATTCAACGGTGAGAAATTAGAACTGGAACACTTTATAAAGAGATACAAAAACTATAGCTTTGAAATTGTAAATGAATTATATGGGTATAATCAAGTATTGTATTCTGGTTATTTATCTATCTTAGAAACAGAAGATTTAGTTCAAATGGACATTTCAATTTACTTTACGGGCAAAATTATTTACGATACAAAAGAGTAACAAATTCCAGCTTGTAGAACTAAAAATGTGAATTTGTTTGATGTTAGTAATACAAGAATTTGAAGTTTCAGAGGTAAAGATAATTTATATCTTCATATAAAGGGAAATGTAATTGTTAAAATAGCAAAATCAAAAGAAGTTAAAATTAATTTAAAAAGGATGGATGAGAAATGATGTATGGTATTATCGCTGTTGCACTGATATTTATACTTGCTAATTTACCTCAATATATTAGAAAACAGCTAACAGAAAAAATCGCTGATGAAAGCAGTAAAGCTAAAGAAAATTTACAAACTTCACAATTAAATTTTTTAACAAAGATAGAATGGCTTAGATTCTTTCCATTGAAAAAAATTTTACTAGGAGTAATTTGGCTTTTTTGCCTATTTTATGCTGTAAGAGGAGTCTTTATGACTATTAACGATCCTCGTGGTATATTTATATTCCTCACAGTTTTATTTTGGCTCATCACTATTTTTACAGCACGCAAGATATGGCGATATATTAAATTATCTTATCACTGCGTACCTGTATTAAATCATATCAAAACAAAAGAGGAATTAAAGGAATCTCTACAAGGTGAATGTTTTGAAAAAGTATTGTTTGAGCACAATATATTACGAAAATATTTCCCTGTCCTTATTAGTGAAAACTGGGTAGTTATGAACGGTCGTCTTTTTCCAAGACACGGAGTTGAAAAAATATATTATTTACACGAAAGCCCTGTTTGGAATTATGAACAAATTAGGTTTATATATTTTAATGGTGAAGAATATCTATCTCCTAGTGACAAACAAACTGCTGATGAACTTCGTCAAACAGAAATATCAAATTTGCTACATAAAATATGCCCAGTAGTTATTGAAAAAGCAGAGCAAAAAACAAATACATCAAATAAAAAAGATAAATCTATTATTTACTGGAATATGAATTATAAAGGTAAATTTAGAAGAACATTATGGATGATACCTTTTGTCATTATCTTATGCATTTTACTGCCACTATGCTTAGGAAGTTCTTGGATTATATACGATATAATTATGGTTGTAATTTTAATATGGCAGCTTTGGTATACCTATAACAAAATGAAGTTTGAAGAAAAAAACTTAAATGAGATAGATGAAAACAATAATAAAAAATATACGATAGCTATGAAAAATGTTCATATGTACGATTATCTTCTTGCAATAAAAGATGAAACGCATATCTACAAAGCCATCATTGAAGCAGTACCTGATGAAAATGATAGCATGATGATTTGGCTAGATGATTTTAATTTTCCACAAGCAGAGATTGAGGACATAAAAAAAGAAATAGAACTATACTTTAAAGCAAGAAATATTACTTGCATATTCAAAGCCGGTAAAAGAGCATAGACGGAGTGATCCAGACACGGCGGTGGGAAAATCTCTTAGATTTTTCCGCCGTTTTTAGTGGCTGGTTCACTTCGGCAGTTGAGCGAGCTTGCGAGCGAACATCAAGCCCCCGTTATCTAACAAGGGGGGCACAAAAAACAAGAGACAATATACACTACTAAGCGGAAAACGCTGTATTTACAAGGCAAAACTGCATTTTACATGGTGTGATATAAATTATGCCGTTATCACTTGGAAAAATCGAATAAGACATAAGAAAGACAGTAAGCGCAAAATAATTCGACGGATTGTGTTGCCCTAAAAATGAATCCATAATAATCATTAGAAAATGCAAGCATTTCACTGTATCTTCTCTTGCCAGAAATGATAGATGCGAGCATTTTACTCTATCCGATTTATGGAGGTGTGCTCATGAGAAGCAAAAGAATACCTGCCGAAGAACAATACCGTCTCATCATGGAATGCCGTCAAAGTGGATTGACCGATCATCAATGGTGTGTGGAACACGACATCAAACCGGGGACTTTTTACAACTGGGTAAAAAGGCTGCGTCAGAAAGGTTGTGTGGATTTGCCAGCGTCAACCGGACGCAGCTATCGTGCACCGGAAAGCCAGGAAGTTGTCAGAGTGGATTTTCATGATACTGACCCGCCCCCATATGAACAGCCATTCAATGTGATTCCGGTAGCTACGGAAAGAAATAACCTTTCCGTAGCAGAGCCAATGAAGCTGTCTGTAGGAAGCTTCCATCTAACAATACCAAATGGAACAGATCCTCAGCTTCTGGCTCAAACGCTCCGCATTGTGAAGGAGTTGGAATGTTAGGGGATATCACAGCCGCCGATGAAATCTATATCGTAACAGGCAGAACGGATATGCGGAAATCCATTGACGGGCTGTGTGCTATTGTAGAAGAACAACTCCATATGGATCCAAGGCGGAGCGCCCTGTATCTTTTCTGTGGAAAACGTTGTGACAGGATCAAAGCTTTGCTCTGGGAGTCTGACGGATTTGTGCTGCTGTATAAACGCATGGAAGTCCAGGGCAGGTTCCGCTGGCCCAGAAATCAGCTGGAAGTAAAGCAACTGACCTGGCAGCAATTCGACTGGCTCATGTCCGGTCTTGAAATCGAACAGCCAAAGGCATTCAAACCTACGCAATGATCGTGTAAAAACTCTATGCCAACCAACAAAAATGGAGAGCTTTCTACACCCTGTATCATGTCTGCAATCCCTTGTAAATACTGGATTTTCTGCTTCTTTTTCATTGCTTTTTATGGTATAATAAGAGCAATGAAAAAGGAGCAGAAGACATATGGCCGGTAATTCAAAAGATTCAAAAATCCTTGCGTACAAGGACATGATCAACCAACTGAATAAGACGATTTCCGCACAGACAGAACTGATCCAGTCTTTACAAAAAACATTGGAAGCAGACCGTCTGGAAAAAGAAAACCTTCGTCAGCAGATTGAATATCTCACGAAGAAACTCTTTGGTACTTCCAGTGAAAAACGGAAAGATATCGATGGTCAGCTGAATCTTTTTGATGAAGCCGAGCAGGAGGCAGATCCGACATGGAAACAGGAACTTCCTGATGACATCACTGTTCCGGAACATAAGCGAAAAGCACGACGGACACATGCAGATCTCTTTAAAAATGTCCCTTCCTGCGACGAGATCATTTCTCTTCCGGAGGAGGAGCGGAACTGTCCAACCTGCGGAACACAGATGGAATGTATTGGGAAAGAATTCGTCCGCCATGAATTCCGGTTTACCCCTGCCAAAGGGAAAGTAGTAAATATCTATCGTGAAACCTATAAATGCCCGGAGTGTGCCATATCAGAGGAACACCCGGATGATCAGACATTTGTCAAAGCGCCTGTCCAGGAACCATTGATCCCAGAAAGTTATGCATCGGAATCCGTTGTAGGATGGGCGATGCACCAGAAGTACCAGAATGGTCTGCCATTAAACCGGCAGGAATCGGAATGGAAGCAGCTGGGTGTCCCATTAAGCCGGGCTACGCTTGCTAACTGGATCATTTACTGTGCCGAGAATTACCTCTGTCATGTTTATGGTTATTTTCACCGTCAGTTACGGATGCGTAAATATCTGATGGCAGATGAAACCCGGGTTCAGGTACTGAATGAGCCGGAGCGCAATCCTGAAACAGATTCCTGGATGTGGCTCTTCCGCAGTGGAGAAGATGGGCTTCCGCCGATCCTGCTCTATCATTACACAGAGACAAGGGCAAAGTTCCATGCAGCATCTTTCCTGCAGGGGTTCCGTGGATATCTGGAGACCGATGGATACCAGGGTTATAACGATCTGCCGGATATCAAACGCTGCTCTTGCTGGGCACATGTGAGACGTTATTTCACAGATGCCATACCGAAAGGGAAAGAGTATGATTACAGCCTTCCGGCGGTGCAGGGAGTACAATTCTGCTCCAAGCTGTTTGATTGTGAGCGGTACTCAAAAGCAAAAAATCATACTGCGGAGCAGAGAAAACAGTTCCGTCTTGAAAAGGAGAAGCCGATACTGGAGGCATTCTGGAATTGGCTGGATCAACAGCGTCCAAATAAGGGAACCCGTTTGGCGAAAGCGGTGAACTATGCCCAAAATCGGAAAGACACCCTGATGACCTATCTGGAAGACGGTCATTGCAGTTTATCCAATAATCTTAGCGAGAATGCAATCAGACCATTCACTGTTGGCCGGAAAAACTGGCTGTTCAGTGCCAGTCCGAAGGGAGCTGCCTCTAGCGCTATTGTGTATACAATGGTTGAGATGGCAAAAGCGAATGACCTGAATACCTACAAATATCTGACATACCTCTTATCACAGCGGCCAGACGCTAAAATGTCAGATGAACAGCTGGAACAGCTTGCCCCATGGAGCGAGACTGCGAAAGCGAACTGTCAAAACTAAACATAGAGTAAAACGCTTGCATCTATCATTTTGGTGCAAGCGTGATTCATGGGCAGCGTAGCAATATTTTGCGCTTACGAAAGACAGTTGATTTCAATCGAGAAATTGATTGTCTTTTTCTTTTGCAGAAATTTAAGTATAGGCAATTATCAAATATGGTAGTTGCCTTTTTGGTTGGAGGAATTGAAGAATGAATGATAAATACTTTATAGAAAAATTAAGACAAAAGCGTGAAGAATACGGAGTAACACAGACAAGACTTGCTGTTGCCTGTGGTATCAGTCGTGAGTATTATAACCGCATTGAAAAAGGGAAATTTCCATTGACGGAAGAATTGAAAGAAACATTAGAAAAACAGATTGAGCGTTTCAATCCACAAGAACCGTTGTTTTTGCTGATTGATTATTTTCGTGTCCGCTTTCCTACTACGGACGCATTAAAGATTATTCGTGATGTATTACAACTGAAAGCTGATTATATGCTTTATGAAGATTTTGGTAAGTACGGATATGAAAGCAAATATGTTTTAGGAGACATCAATATCATGTGTTCCATGCAGGAGCATTTAGGTGTTTTGTTAGAACTGAAAGGCAGAGGGTGTCGGCAAATGGAAAGTTATCTATTGGCACAGGAACGCTCATGGTATGGTTTTATGCTTAATTGTATGACGGCAGGCGGTAAGATGAAACGGCTTGATTTGGCAATCAATGATAAAGCAGGAATATTGGATATTCCAAAGTTAAAGGCAAAATATAAAGCTGGCGAATGTATCTCCTACTTCCGTATGCAGAAAGATTACAGCGGTACAGAGAAATGTGGGAGTGATACACCAAAGAACACAGGCGAAACCTTATATCTCGGTTCAACAAGTAGCGAATTATATATGTGTGCCTATCAGAAGAATTATGAGCAGTATGTCAAGAATGGCATAGAAGTTGAAGATACAGAAATCAAGAACCGTTTTGAAATACGCATGAAGAATGAACGAGCCTATTATGCGGTTGTAGATTTACTGACCTATCGGGACGCTGAACGCACCGCTTTTTCTATCATCAATCATTATGTCCGCTTTGTTGATAGAGAAGATGATAAACCGAAAAGTCAATGGAAAACAAATGATGATTGGGCATGGTTTATAGGGGAAAATAGAGAGCCGATACGATTAACGACTAAACCAGAACCTTATACTTTACAAAAGGCATTACATTGGTTACAAAGACAGGTTGCACCAACCATAAAAATGGTACAAGCATTAGACAGAGAAAATCATACAACGATACTGAAAGATATGATTGAGCAGGCAGAACTCAAAGACAAACATAAACACTTATTACAGTTAGAAAAATCAACCATAGAAGAACGCATAGATACCGCTGTCCCACAAGAGAATGACGGTATTTTTTAATTTCTTCAAAAAATCTGCAACAAAACATCAACTAGCGTACAGATATGGTGCGAGAAAAGGAAATTTAACTTTTTTTCAAAACTACTCATTAAATCGAGGGTTGCTGTCCCTATATGAAGTGGAAGAAGAAAAAAGTTTTGAAAAAATGTCGGAAATTCAAGATGAATGGACAGTGTTATGTGGAAGAAGAAAATTGATTTATTTTCACAAAATATCGAACAAATGACTGTTTAGAGGACAGTGTTATGCGAAAGAAGAAAATATTTTCATTTTCAACTTAACATTTGATAGTTGCCGTTCCCTATATGGAGCAAAGAAAATCTTTCATTCCACAGTTAGCAGAAACGGCATTGTATGGGTAGTTAGGGTGTGAAAAGAAAATCAGATTTTTTCATCACCAACTTAACAAATAAGCGTTTGCTGTACAGATATGAAGTGAAAAGAAAAAAGTTTTGAGTATTGGTTACGCTTTTGCTCTTTTCCAACGCGGTATATAGGAAAGACGATTTTCTTCTTTCGTGTTCTTTGACAACTGAATGAAGCAATTCAATACCTTAGACAGACAGCGAGCCGTTGAAACAGATACGCCATGACCTTTCCCCTGCAAAAGTGAGCGACAACCTATCTGTGTTCTTGTAAAAGACTTGTCCTCTTTTATCGCCATGACCTGTGCTGTCAGATAATGATACTCCCGTACAGCCACAGCTTGAGCGTTAAAAGCGTCGCACGCAATGGGTACGGCTACATTGGATAATGCAGAGGTGGAAGTCCTGTGGGCTATGACAAAAGCCGTTGAATTGCTTAGAAAGATTTTACAGAAAGGGGGTATGTGTTATTGATAATGCTGTAAAAACAATTCAAAAGAAAAATAACAAGTGTGGCATTGGCAACAGAGGAAAAACAAAGATTGTTGTAAAAGAGCATTTTCCCGAAAAAGGAAAGACAATGGAAGAACTTCTGACTGATGTTATGCTTGATGTTATTCGGCAAATTAAACACTGCCTCTTCCGTCACATTAAAATAGGTCTTTTATAGTGCCTGACAACGGTATCAATCACATAGTTTTGGACGATTCCGTCACACTGTTTTATGTAAAAAACCATCATGCAGATTATTTTACATGATGGTTTCTAAAGTTATCCGAGCTCGCAGTCATTGATTGCCTGCATGACGGCATCGGCGGTTATGATATTTAAATTTGAGCTGTTTCCAACCAACAAACTTGCATTACACAGTTTGTTGATCATACGTGGGGTTCCATTCGCTGCATTGAGGATTGCTTCCAGTGCATTGTCTTCGAATACCGTTTGTGTGCATCCGGCGCCATTCAGTTTGGCAGCAACATAGGAATGCCCTTCTGCTTTTGTCATGCCTTCCAGGTTATAATTCATGACAATTCTCTGGCGGAAAGGTTCGTGGATGCTTAGACGCAGGGTGCTGTTGAGCTGTGGCAGACCGGAAAGAAGAACAACAGCCCGGTCTTTGGAATCCATTTCAAAGTTGAACAGCATTTTTAAATCATTGAGTACAGCGTTTCCGATATAGTTCGCTTCATCTATGATGATGACAGGCGTCTGTCGTTTCTCAAGTACGAGACGGTTGATTTCATCCTGGATGATCTTGAAGTTATCGGTCTTGCGGAATGCAGGCTGGGCTCCAAGTTCAGCGGCAAGATTCCGGTAAAAATCATTTACAGTCAGGGTAGAAAGACTGGAGTAAACCACTTTATAAAGGGAAGTGTTCAGTCCTGAAGCCCAGTTCCTGACGGCGGTGGTCTTTCCTCTTCCGGCGCTTCCGGTCAGGAGACCGAAGCCTTTTGTGGTAAGCAGGTAGTTCAGACGGAACAGAACCTCCTTGTATTCCTGTGTTTCTACGAGGACTTCCTTTGAGTTCTTTAGGAAAGGATTGAACTCCAATCCGTATCTTGCAGTGTAATCCATAATCATTCGTCTCCTTTGCATAAGCGTACTTTTTCTCTTTTTATCAATGCGTTTTCGGTTTTATTGAGAAGCCGGATGGGTGTCAGCGTCCCGTCAGCTTCCACAATGAAGATTTCTTTCATATCCGGAGAATAGCGCAGGCGGATACGCTGCCGTGCAAAACGATAATCAACTTCGTATTCAATCTGGTCGATGACGATTACACTGTCAGCAGATACCCGGCGTTCAAGCTCCAGAAGGAAATTTTGACGGATGTCTTCCTCAGAAAGTCTGCGGATCTGCTCCGATTCCGAAAAGAAACGGTCCAGTGGGGACAGTCCACGGAGGGAAGAATGGGGAGATTGGTTGTATTGTTGGACAAAAGCGTACAGACTTCCCCTCAGTTCTTCTAGTGAATGGAAATCCCGCATATCAAGGGCTGCCATCCACTGATCCTTCATCGTCCGGAACCAGCGTTCAATCTTGGCTTTTCCGGTGGGAGTGTATGGCTGGCAGTAACTGAGTGTTGTACCAATTCTTGCGGCAAGGAGTTCCATCTGCCTGTTTTTGTAAGATTTCCCATTGTCAAAGTTGAAAACTTTGGGGCGCCCATACTTTGCTATGGCTGATTTCATAACCGACATCAGGTTGATAAAGTTATCATGATAGAACACATCAATTCCGGTAATGAAGCGGCTGGCATCATCAATCAGGGCAATGATATAGACCCGGTGTTTTTTGCCATCCGAATCTGTAAGGCGGGGACCGACGCTGCTGTCCCCGCACCAGACTTCATTGATATGGGGGCGTTCATAGCGGCGCATATCCCTGTCCGGGGTCTGCCGAAATTCCAACTGAAGCCGGTTCACAAAACGGCTGACGGTGGATTCGGATACCTGTCCGTTTATTACGGAGCCATCGGATTTCAGCTGCCTGTAAATAGCGGCTGCAGACATGCGGGGGTAGTTGGTCTTGAAATACCGGATCCTCTCCTGAAGTTCTTCATCAAGCTTGCGACTCATGCCGGCATCTGACCGCCCTTTCGGGACGAGACCTTCAAAACCATGGTTCTGATAGTCTAGATACCACTTTTCAATGGTGGCGGGAGCATAATGATGGAGCTTCCCGTCGGGTCCCATGAGGCCTTTTGCAGAGATTTCTGTGTAAAAAGCAGTCTTGCTTGGATAACGTTCATCAAGTCCTGCAATAATCGGTGCGATGGCGCCATAGCGCATGAGTGCGATTTCCTGTTGTTTTTCTTGTTTCATAGATTTCATCTGCCTCCTTTTTCTAAAGGATAAGGGATAAAACCAGACCTGTCGTGTAAGGTTATGTTGGCAGGATAAAAAGTTTATTGGAGGTTGATTTAATCTGCATGAACTGTCTGGAAAAGAGGGAAAAGCATCCTGAGATCAGGCTGGGGATATCGGGGAGGTGAAGCCTCATGGAGAGCAGCCGCTGCTTCCAGTGTAAACGGTAGTTCCGGATGATGGATTTCAGGTTGTTTTCATCCACGAGGTATTGTTCTTCCAGTATGTTCCGGAATCCGGTTTCATGTTCATAAGCATGGATCAGACGGACGTGCAGAGCCAGGGGGATCTGGGAATACGGGACCATGGATGAAAGCAGTAATGCATGGGTATGTCCGCAGATTTTGCAGTACACACGGACAACGGAAAGGGAGAGGATCCTGTCAGCAAGCTGGATGCTGCGTTTATAAGAGCCATGACGGATGAGACAGCCGGAGTGACCGCAGGCACATGAAATAAGGTTCAGATCAAGGGAATCTATTGTTTTATTGTAAAAATCCTGAGAAATAAGGTTGCAGTTTTCTGTTTTAATTGTTATCATAGGTATGTATGAATGTAGCGTAAGCTATGTTTGGGTGAAAGCAGAAATCAAACTTTGGTCGGGGAGGTTTCTGCTTTTTTATTTCACGGTTACAAAACCATATGATAACACAAGAGGTCTCAGGATAAAACAATCTGATGGAAAATACGTCAGATTCCTTTATGCCAAGACCTCTTTTATTTTGCCTGAAAAGTGGAAGATCAGTTTGTTATAGTGTGCCCGATAACAGCACATACAATCAGGAAGTTTTAAGAACTTTAACAGAAGCTTTAAAAAGAATGCGTGAACCATGCGAAATTTGCATTTATTCCAGAAATTAATTTGTCCTTTGCGCAATCAGGGACAAGATGGGGATATGGGCAAGGGAAGATTTTAAGGAAATTAAGAACCGGGAAGACTGGAAAGACTTATGGGAAGTGATACAAGAGCATGAAATCAGCGTGGAAGTAGGCAAGCACGCTTATTCAGATTGGATTTTAAGAGAAATGGAGGAAGAAAATGGAAAATAAAGTAATTAGCAGTTTAAGGGAAGTGGACTGGAAAGAGATACCTGTTCCCATGGTGGTTATTTATAAAAACCCAATGGACTTTCCGGAGAAATGTATAGCAAGGGTATTTAATGCAAAAACAGGAAAAGAAACACCTTTCTGTATTTTAAGAAAGACAGTAAAAGAGTGCAGGGAAGATGTGCATAAAAGTGGATTTTATGTAAGGTTACCAAGAGCAAAAACAGACAATAAGTGCATCGTAGAAAGTTGGATGTAAGAGTGAAGAAAACAGGCAAGAAACAAAAAAGTATCCTGCAAGACCAGAGGGAAAAGCAATGTTATTTGTGCATGGTCCTGCATGGAGATTACGGATATAAGCAAGTAGAGGACCATCATATTTACTTTGGCAGCTCAAATCGAAAAAACAGTGAGCTTTATGGATTTAAAGCCAACCTCTGCCTAATGCACCACCGCATTGGCAAAGAGGCAGTGCATAATAACCGAGAAACAGACCTGACGCTAAAGAGAATATGCCAGGAAGAATTTGAAAAGAATCATACAAGGCAAGAATTTGTAAGAATTATTGGAAAATCTTATCTGGATGGGGAATTTGAACGTTCAGAAATTTAGGGAGGAAGAGTATGGAGGACTTAATAACCACATACAGCGAAGCAAAAGACATAATCCGGAAAGATTTAGAAAGTATGTCTAAGAAATTTATAACTATAGGCTATTATCTCAAATACATTCGTGACAAGAAACTTTATATACAGGATGGATTTGAAAGTATATGGGAATTTGCACAGGACACCTACGGAATAAGTAAAAGCACATGCAGCAGATGGATGCACATGAATGATAAATTCTCCGAGGGTGGGAACTCTCCGGAATTAAGACAAGAGTTTGCTCCTTTTGGGAAAAGCCAGTTGCAGGAAATGCTTTATTTAGATGATAAGCAAATAGAACAGGCAAAACCGGAAATGACAGCAAAGGAAATCAGAGAAATTCGGAAACCTCAAAATCAAGAGGAGAATTTGAAAGGTCAGATGCGCATTGAGGATTATCCGGAAATACTTCCGGAGGAAGTCCAGGAAAAAAAGAAAACAATATTAAAGAAACCAAGCGAGCAGGAGAGAGAATATCTGAAGTTACTGGCCGAACATTTAATTAAAAGTATGTATAGCTGGTTTTTGGAGGATTATACAAACAGGGTGCTGATGGTAAATAAGAGTCCAGAAGAGATAAAAAGAAAACTGGGCATAAATCATAGAACACGGTACTTCTCCACAGAAAGAGGAGTAGCTCACGCAAACTTGTTTGATGATTATGTACAGCTATGGGATGAGAAAAGCAACTATATAGGAGACTACGACTGGTTCTATCTTGCGGCGGCAATCCAATCTATGTGGAATAATATTGCGCTAGAAGGGCTTAGGAAAAAAGCAGCAGAACCGGAGGAGATATCGCCGGAAGTGCAGCAGGAAACACAAGAAGAATTGCAAAACAAACCTGTTGCGCTGGCGCAACAGAATGAAGAAGCCGAACTGCAACAGGAAGTAAAAGAAGAATTACAGACCGAAGCTGTAAAGATGGAGCAACAGACAGAAAAATATGAACAGACAACTGAGCGGACCGATATAGAGCTTTTAAAAGAAGAGCTAGAAAAAGCACAAAGATACTTAACAATGCTTTCGGAGGAGTTTACAGAAAAAGACATACGGGTACGGAAACAGAAACTAATCGTTGGTGCATTGGCCGGAATGATTGCAGAACTTGATAACGAGTTTCCGGAACCAGTCCAACCTCCTCTTCCAAAACTTAAAAATAACGACCAAAGAAAAGAATGGATTAGAAATTATAAAGAATGGGGCATCTGGTATAAAGATGAACATATAGGAACTACATACTACAGATACCAGTTCGAAAATGGAGCAACCCTGATTGTAGAGGAATACGAAAACGAAAATGAATACACAGGAACATACATAAGTTCTTACTTTCATCTCGTAGGAGGAACAGAACCACCAAGAAAAAGCGGAATTCCAAAGTGGACGAAGCACGAGAAGTACAGCAGATATCCGAACAGCGAAACAGAGCTTGTAGAATTTATAAAAGAGATACAGAAGGGGTAAAAAACCATGAATAAAGTAATTTTAATGGGCAGATTAACCAGAGACCCAAATGTACATTATACAGCCGGAGATAATCCAATGGGAATTGCCAGATATACACTGGCAGTAGACCGAAGAATAAAAAGAGAGGGCGAAGCAACAGCAGACTTTATTAGTTGCGTTGCCTTCGGAAAGGCAGCAGAATTTGCCGAAAAATACTTCCGTCAAGGTATCCGTATTGTAGTAAGTGGCAGAATTCAGACTGGAAGCTATACAAACAGAGATGGGAACAAAGTCTATACAACAGATGTAGTTGTAGAAGAACAGGAATTTGCCGAAAGTAAAAATAACGCAGCAGGAAATAGCAATGCACAAAGCAACACGGCAGCAGGACAGACGATCGGAAACACAGGAACAACTGTGGACGCAGATGGCTTCATGAATATCCCGGATGGAATTGATGAAGAACTGCCATTTAGTTAAGGAGGAACGTATGAGCTGGAAAAACATGACGGAAAGAGATATTAAGCATATACGTACAAAAGACTGCGATTATTGCAAGAATTCCATAAAGGTATCATCCATAGACAGTGGGTGTGACTATTTGGCAAGACACGGGAAAAGAAGACCATGCAAGCCCGGAGAATGCAGAGCAGCAGGAGTATTTGAACCAAGGAGGGGAAAATGAACAAGAAAGAAGAAAAATGGAGAATAGAAGGAGCTTTATATGCCCTCAGACTTGCGAAAGAAAAAGGAATAGATTATTTACAGGAAGACATAAAAAGACGTGGCGCATTGGGATTATCTTTGCAGATACCCGAAAAGGCGGCAAGAGAAGCATACGACCTTCTAACTAAAAATGTAATGAATACCATGAAAACAGTAGCGCTATGGACTCTCTACACAGAATATGGCTGGAAAAGTATAAGACTGAAAAGATTTGAAGAAAACATGGATAAGCACAGTGCTATGTGCATGGAATATGACCGGTACGGAAAAAACTATGTAAAGTTATCGGATATGGCGAAAGAGTTGCAGGAAGTATGCGGAATTGCACCGGATTTGGAAACTTTAGAAAAAATAGAAAGAGAAAATGAAGAAGCAAGAGGTCAATTCATTTCTTTGGAAGCGGTTATGGAAGCTTTAGAAAAATGTGGCTATACAGACGTTGCAGAGAGACTGCTAAAAGAAATTTCATAGGAGGATACAATGGGGAGAAATAACTTTACTGTATTTATTTATGGAAAACAGTCTGGAAGATGCGTAGGCAGCAGGAAGCCAAGGAAGCAGATAGTGAAAAACGCAAAGAAAAGGAGATAAAAATATGTTTTTGAAATTAAATTTATTTAAGGCTTTAATAAAAAAAGAATGGCAGGGAGCAGGACTTGTAGTAGGAAATGACGGAGAAGGAATTTATCTTACCGGAATGGCAAACGGATATTGGAGTATTTACTTAGAAGAATATCTAATGACGAAGAAAGCAAAAGCGGCAATTATTGAATTGATAGGTGCAATACCATTGCCGGGAAATGCGGCGAATTTCTGGAAAAATGAGGAAGACCAGTGGAAAGAGTTGGATTTGCTCCAGAAAACCATTTACAAACCGGACATTACATACTTTAAAACGCAATACATAGATACAGGAGTGCGTATCTGCGATTATAGAAGAGGAGCAGCAGTTTTACAAAATATGAATACTTTGGAGTGCAATATGCTTCCGGAAAATATTGTATCTATGGTAGATAGCGGAAGCAGGGAAAAAGACGAAGGCATGATAAGCCCACCGTTAAGCCAAGGAAAAGAAATTTACTGGCAGAATGAAGCCTGCACTTTAAGATGTGGAACATTCAAACCCAGAGAAGGGACAAAAGAACAGTTTATTTTATGGGAAATGGAAAAGTATGATTTTTCAGAAAAACAGCAGAAATAATTCTGTTGGCGGATATATGGCTAAGAAAATGATAGAAGCACAGGAGGACACATGAAGAAAACTAATTTAATCCCCAAACAGAAATACATCCGCAGACGTACAGTAGACGGAAAGAAAACAGAAAGCATTATGGAATGTATCCAGATTACACCGGCAGGAGGGATTTTCTTCTGCGGCGGGAATTTGGAGAAGCTTACGAATAAGGAGATAGAAGAGGAGTTGTTTAAACATGAGTAGAGAAATACTTTTTAAAGCAAAGAGAAAATATAATGGAGAATGGGTTGAAGGGTATTATGTCTATTGCCGAAAACGACATTATATTCTTCCTCTGAAAAACGAAACAATTGGTTTCAATGGAATAGAAGATGAATGGGTAGAAGTCAATTCTGACACCATCTGCCAGTACACCGGACTTACCGACAAGAACGGTAAGAGGATTTGGGAGAATGATATTTGTGACAGGAAAGAAAAATATCCTGGAATTGTGACATACAATAAAGGCGATTGGCAATTAGATTATAGCTATGCGCTAGGAAAAGAAAAACACTTTTGTACTTGCAACCTTGGGTTTTATGCTTGCGAAAGGAAATGTGTGGAAGTGATTGGAAATGTATTTGATAATCCAGAGCTGTTGGAGGTGAAAGAATGAAAGTAAATCAAGAAGAAAAAGCAGATAGATATGGGGTGTATCCATGCATTCGTGTATCTGGAAAAGATGCAAACCCTCAAAATATTCATGAGTGGCTTTACAACAATATTGGAAGCGGGTACAAATTCGTAATGGTGTTTGATTGCATGCCAGAAGAGCATGGTGAATATGAAAAAGAATACCCGATTTACCACATGGACGTAATTGATGAAGAAATCATGGAATATATAGGCACAGAACGAGTTAAACAGTGGCTTAAACGAAAAGGAGTGATTTGATACGAACGTACTAGAGAAGATTTTGGAAGAGATAAAAGAAGCGACATTTCAAGAAGATGCGCCTATTTATATGGGTGATATGGAAGTGGATGGATATGTGCGAGCAAGCAGGATAGAAGAGATCATTCGTTCTCACATGGATGATGGTAAGGGCATAAATGTCTCTGACAAAGATGGTTGGGTTTCAGTAAAAGAGAGAATGTTAATATATGGATGCAGAGGATGCTGGGCACCAGAAGAAATAGAAGAGATGAGGTTGCTTGAACAAGCATTAGGTATCAGATTATTTGCATGGCAGAAAGCCTATATAAAAAATGGGAATTTTAGATGTTTTGGAAAAACAACTGCAGTGATAATTAGGATACTAACTCAGGGAAAAGAACCGGTTGATTTAAGAAACTATGGGACAATACAAAAGTATATAGCGATGGACACTCCTCAAATAATGACAAAGTCGTTGTGTGATTTTTTTAAAAGCGAAGTGAAAGAAATACATGAAAAATTATTAGCGGCAGGAATAAAGACAAACCCGGTGTTTTATACAGAAACAGACAAAAGAAATTTTTATGAAAGGAAGAAATAAATGAATAAAGAAGGCTACAGAGACCCAACAGCAGAAAAAGCCATACATAATGCAGATAAGATGCCGAAATATATACAGAACGTATTCGATAAGCTCAATCTGGCAGCAGGAAAGCCAGGAGTGGAAGTGCTTATGATAAGGGACAAGGAGACAGGAAGAAAATACAGGAGGTGAGTCCATTGCGGAAAAGATTACGTGACATGACATGGGAAGACTACGGGATATCCAAGAACCGATATGCGGAACTGAAAGCCTTTTGCCTACAATATGAAGAAAAGAAAAGCAAAATTAAGTACGGGATTTCGGCTGCGCAATATGACGGACAGCCAAAAGCACATAGTACAGGGAGTCAGACAGAAAGACAGGCAATAGATAATATGCACTATGCTAAAGACTGTGCAATGATAGAAGAAGCAGCTATAAGAACAAACCCTGAGATATGGAGATACATAGTAAAATCCGTGACGCTGGGATTGTCTTACGAATTTATAGAGTATGACAATGAGCAAGGGAAGATACCGATGTGCAGGTGCGACTTCTACGGAACAAGAAGAAAATTCTTTTCAATTTTAAATGAAATGAAATTGGAGCACAAATTGACCGACTATCCGTGATAATATGTTATTGGCGAAAATCAAGAAAAGCCAAAGAACAATCTTCCTTATTTAAAATATTAGAACGGCAGCAGAATGGCGCGTCCTTGCTGCCAAAACGGAGATTAGCTCAGTAGGTAGAGCACCTGTCTTATACACAGCAAGTCGCTGGTTCAATCCCAGCATCTCCGATTTGTTGAGAAAGAATTATAAACCGAGCTGACTGTGAAAACACATCGGCAACAAGAAAGCATCTGAAAACAGGTGCTTTTCTTAATACAGGAGAAAATATGACAGATAAAGAAGTAAAACACTTTTACAACACATCAGAGTGGAAGCGTAAAAGGGAACAGATATTAAGCAGAGATTTCCATGAATGTCAAGATTGCAGAAGAAGGCTTGTAGAAGCATCAGAAAAAGGAATTGTTTTACATGGAGAAGATAGGAAGATAAGACCAGCACAGGAAGTGCACCACATAAAAGAATTAAAAGAATATCCAGAGCTGGCACTGGTGGATGAGAACCTTATAAGCTTATGTACACAGTGCCACAACATCAGACATGGAAGAAATCCACATAGGTTTGTGAAAAGAAAGAAAAGATTGACAGAAGAAAAATGGTAACATCCCCTCCGGTCTAATTCTCAGCAAAAAATAAAAAAATGGAGAACGGGGATGTGGCCACGACTCTGGAGAAATTTCCGCGCGCACGTGAAAGGGGTTAGCATATTTAAGAACAAGGGGGTGGCACAGTGACACAGAAACAAGTAAAAGCATCCTTACTGGAGCAGTTAAGATTACAAAATAAAACATCAGAGTTTTACGAAGATTTGGTAAATGACTATATGACGTATTGGAACTTGAAAAAGAAATTGACTACGGATATAAATAAAAAAGGACTACGCTATAAGACAATTAACGGAAATGGAATTGAAGTGGAAAAAGCCAATGAGTCCGTAGTAAATCTGCCTAAAATCACTACCGCCATGCTTAAGATTTTAAATGATTTGAATTTAAAAGAACCTTTAAGCGAGTCCTCTGTGGAGGATGATTATCTGTAATGATTATTTGTAAAGAAATTGCAGAATATCTTAGATATGCAGAAGAGCATCCAGCGTGGATAAACGAGGAAAGAAAGCTTTTAATTGAAAACATTGTTTTGCCTACAATGAGGCGAAATGATGTTTTTTTTGATGAAAAAACCTATAAAAACTGCTTAAAATATTGCGAAAAACACTATTATAAACTTTTCCCATATCAGAAATTCATATACGCTTTTGCATTTATGTACAAAGAAGATATTCCTATTTTCCCCAAATTTTTCATCATGATGGGAAGAGGAAATGGAAAAGATGGTTTCATAGTTCCGTTGGTGAATTTTTTGCAGACACCGCTGTACGGAGTTAAAAATTATCATGTGGAAATTGTGGCCAATTCCGAACAGCAGGTGAAAGATACTTTTAAGGTTGCTTATGATGCTATGGATATTCCTTCCATGAAAGGAAAATTCAAAGTCACAAAGGAACTGATTACCAATATTGCTACCGGTTCTGAATTAAAATATAATACATCAAACGCCAGTACCAAGGATGGTAAAAGACCGGGATGCCTGGTATTGAACGAAATCCATGCTTATGAAAATTACGAGCAGATAAATGTATTTGAGTCTGCGCTTGGAAAAGTAAAACATCCCAGAGAATTTATCATTACCACAAATGGATACGTAAGAGAGGGTCCGTTAGATGAACTCTTAGTTCTTTTACGCAAGATACTGGAAACAGGAGAAAATCCATTAGGATATTTTCCATTTATCTGTAAAATTGATACAGAAGAAGAAGCTGACCATCCGGATGCGTGGCATAAAGCAAACCCATCTATGGAATATATGCCGATTTTGGCAAACCAAATCCACGCAGACTATCTGGAAATGAAAGAATTGCCGAGCAAGAGACCAGAGTTCATGACGAAACGAATGAACTTGCCGGCAAGAAATGAGGAGCAGACAGTAGCGAGCTGGGACAATATTCTGCGGTGCTGCTATTCCGATATTAAAAGAAAGATACCGAGAGAAGTGCCGGATACAAAAGGGAAGCTTGCAATTATCGGAATTGACTATGCGGATGTTAGGGATTTTGCTTCTGCCGGAACACTGACAGAAAAAGATGGAGAATATATCTGGTTGCAGCATACATGGATATGCGCAGAGTCGCCGTTCCTAAATTCTATTAAATTTCCGATTGAGAAAAATTACGGACAGCCGGAATTTATGGATTATGAAGTAGTGCAAGGACCTGTAATTCCTCCGGAGGAGATTGTGAAATGGTGCATAAAGAAAATGCAGGAATATACTGTTGTGAAAATTACCATGGATACATACCGATACACTATGTTCCGCTTGCTTTTTGAGTCTTATGGACTCCGGGAAGAAACGAGACAAAACCCATACGGAACGGTACGCTTAATTAGAAAACCGGGTTCTGTCTGTGGAATTATTGCACCGGAAATCGAAAAGTTGTTTTCAGAAAACAAAATCGTCTATGGACCATCTGCAATTATGCGGTGGTATACAAATAATACACAGGTACTTACAGATAAATTTGGAAATAAACAATATGGAAAAATTGAACCGAAGCTAAGAAAAAATGATGGATTTATGGCCTTTATAGCTGCCATGTATTCAAAAGATTTGATAAAGGAGGTGATTGTGTATGTTTGATTTTACATGGAGCAAAAAAGGAAAAGTAGAGTCGGTTATGGAAAGCATATCCGCAAATATTACAGAACTGCATATATCAAAACTGGCAATCGAAAAAGCAATCAGCATGATTGCTAAAGCTGTGGCAAAAAGTGAATTTGTTGTACAGAGAAAAAACGGAAGAGTAAAAGACGATATTTATTATATGCTGAATGTAAAGGCGAATGAGAATGAAACAGCAACGGATTTTTGGATAGAAGCCGTAAAAAAGTTATTATTAGAGACAGAATGCGTGATTTGTAGAATAGGGAAAAGTCTGTATATTGCAGACTCATGGAATGTAGATACATCCGTAGTTCTGAAACAGAAATATACAAATGTTGTCATTACATCGAATGGTAACAGCCTGCATCTGGATAGAACATTTTATGCAGATGAGGTCATACACCTCAGAAGCAGGAATGAAAAGATTAAAGCATATCTGAAAAAAGTGCTCGGACAATATGACAAAATTTTAGATGCGCTAAGCGAAGCAAAGAGGATTTCCAGTACTCCTAAATTTGAATTAAGAACACAGGGCGTACAACAAATAATGCGAACAAAGAACCCCGATGGAACAGAAAAAGTGCTTACAGAAGATGAATATAAGAATAATATTAAGAAACTTTTAACATCTGATAAAGTAGAGATTATTAAAAATCAAGATACACTTTCCGTAGGAGAGTTAAAGATTACAAATAACGTAAGTACAGAAGACCTGACAAAGATTGCACATGAAATCTTTGTGGAGTGCGCTCTTGCGTTTGATATACCGAAAGCTGTATTTTTGGGAGAGATTACAGAAAAGGCGGACAGTACAAATGAATTCATTACATACGCAGTAAGCTGGGTAGTAGAAGTTTTGAATGACTCTTTAAATGCAAAGCTGGTAGGACAGGTTGACTACCTAAAAGGCGAAAAGATTTGGATTGATATGTCCGGATACAAGCACGTGGATATTATCGAAAGCGCTGCTAACCTGGATAAACTAAGAGCGATCGGCTTTAACTTGGATGAAATCTTTAGAATGGTAGGCTGGGAGGAACTGGGAACAGAGTTTTCTACGCAGAGAGTTGTGACGAAGAACTACACAAATGACTTAACCACAGAAAAAAACAGCACATGAGGAGGTGATCCGCATATCTCCCAACTATGGGTTAAATAGTAAAACTAAGAAAGGAGAAAAAAGAGTGAAGTATTACGCTTTAGAAAAGAAAGACAGAAAAGCAGAACTGTACATTTTCGGAACAATCACTAATTATCCGTGGAGAGAAAAAGACAAAGATGCTTACGGCATTGTAAAAGAGCTGTCTGAATTGGATGCAGATGAAATTGAAGTGCATATCAATTCCAATGGTGGTGCGGTTTCGGAAGGCTTGGCAATCTATAATGTATTGAAGAACAGCAAGGCAAAAGTAACTACTTACTGCGATGGCTTTGCCTGTTCCGCAGCATCTGTCATTTTTATGGCTGGAGATGAAAGAGTCATGAATGGTGCATCCCTTTTGATGATACATAACGCATGGACTTACGGACAGGGAAATGCAGCAGAGCTTCGCAAGCAGGCAGATGATTTAGACACTATCACACAGGCGTCCGTAAAAGCTTATATGAACCGTGTAAGCATTACGGAAGACGAAGTAAAAAAGATGCTGGATGAAGAAACATGGATTGATGCAGACAAAGCCGTAGAATATGGATTTGCCACAAGCATTTATGAAGAAAAAGAGGATGGGGCAAATCAGTCTGCGCAAATGAGTATTCGAAATAAAATTTTAAATACTCCGGTAGCTGTGCAGCAGGAAACATTAGATGCGGAAGAAGTTGCAAAAAAAGTTGTAGAATTATTAAAAAAAGAAGAACCAAAAGCGAGCACCGATTGGGGTGCTTTTTTTAATGGAGGTAAAAAATGATTATTGATGGAAATAAAGAATTACAGCAGAAGGTAAAAGAATTACTGGATGGTGCAGAAGACAAAAGTGCTGCTATCTACGAAGCGGCGGAAATGATTATTAGTGCAAAACATGACGGGTTGATTAAAGAACTGGTAGAACAGAATGCCAAAGCGGCAGCAGATGAAAATTACAGAAAAACGCTTGGCTTACATACCTTGAGCAAAGAAGAAAATGAATTTTACGAAAAAGTAAAAGAGGGCGTATATCAGGCAATTACGGCAAAACAGATTGATATCCTGCCAACATCCATTATTGAGAGAACGCTGGAGGACGTAAAAACAGCAAGTGATATTTTAACTCTTGTAAACTTTGCACCGGCAGATGTAAAACATTGGATTACAGGAGAACATACGGGAAAAGCTGTATGGGGGACAGATTTAACCGCTGCAATTACAGGGGAATTATCTGCTACCATTAAAGGAATTGACTTAGAACAGCATAAATTAACTGTATTTATGGTAATTCCAAAGGCAATCCGTGACTTAGCACTTCCATTCGTAGATAAATATTTCAGGGCTATTCTTGCAGAAGCAATGCAGGACGGATTAGTGGATGGATACTTAAACGGAGATGGGAAGACCGGTCCGGTAGGAATTACAAAGAAATTGGAGACTTTTACATCCACAGGAACTGCACAGGCGAAATCAAAGTTGACAACAATTAAAAAATTCTCTCCGAAAGGCTTAATGGAAGTAAGAAAAACTCTGTCAAATGATGGAAAGAGAAAAGTTACAGAATTACATCTTATCTGCAACCCTCTGGACGAGGCAGAATTCGTAGATCCTTGCATGTATGGCGAAGCGCTTACAGGAGGATATAGAAATACATCCTTTATGCCGATTGTAAAACATGTAGATGCAAACTGTCCTAAGGGAACCGGTATCTTTACATTAAAAGGCGTTTATACCATGGGAATTTCCGGTGTGAGATTTGACGAATACGACCAGACGAAAGCTATGGAAGACGCAAATCTCGTGATTGGAAAATGTTATGCAAATGGAAGAGCAGACGATGATAACTGTGCGGTAGTATTTGACGTTACAAAGTTAGAGGAATATGTTCTTCCTGTTACACAGGTGACAGCACCGGGAGTAGGAGGCTGATAGGATATGGCGGAACTGGAAAAGCTTGTTTACGAAGTGAGGCAGGAATTTCAAATTCCGCCTTTCTTCCCGGATGAAGGACTTATGAATTATGCAAAAGAAGGAGAAGCAAGGCTTTTACATCTTAATCCAAAAGCAGACTTAAAAAAGGATTATACATACAGAAGCCTGTTGAAAAATTATATCTATTACGCATATCATCATAAAGTCCATGAATGGGAAGAAAATTATCAAAATCTGATTGTGAGCTGGCAGTTGGGAAGTGAGGTGTAACATGACACAGTTACCAGAATATACCGATGGGTGCTTTTGGCTATATCGAATTAAAAATGATACTACCACTGATTTTCCGGTAGAAGTTCTTGAAAAAACGGGGATGTGTATCTGTTACAGGGAAATCTCCGTGTTTGACAAACTGCGTTATGAATTTGACCAGGGAGGAAAAGAAATTACTGCAAAAATCAGAATACCACAGTACAAGAAAATTGACAGTAAATGTGTATGCCTGATAGATGGAAAACAGCACCTTGTGTATAATGCGGCACATATTACGAGTAAAGAAGGGTTTCCGGAAACAGAACTTACCCTTGTAAGACCAGAAAAGGAGCTTGAAATCTTATGACAAAACAGGAATTAAGTGAATTATTACATAGTTTAGGTATTCCAGTGAATGAAGGGATTTCCAGTGATGAGAATATAAATAAATATCCACGTATTGTGTATTGGCCATACTACGAGCAGGATGAAACAGCATCGGGGGAAGGTTATCACAATGTTGTAACTTATCAGATTTCTTTCTATGCAAGAACACCGCAACATGAAAAATACAAAGAGCTTAGAAAAAAACTTCGTGATTTGGGATTACATCCGGCATTTCAGCATGAGTACGTGGAAAAAGATGCAGTATTTGCAAAAACATGGCATACATACTTCGCTTTAGATGTAGTGGAGGACATTGATGGGATTTCATGAAGATGATGGATTTGATGCGCTTCAGAAAATTTTAGATGGGTACGACATAAAGGAAGATGCTGTTTTAGCAGGATTAGAAAAAGGCGCTGAACAATTTGCAGCGGATATCCGAAAGCTTCCAAAACCACGCTCTCAAATAGCAAAAGCCGGGTATACACATCTTTTGGATACTGTGACACATAAGCGTACTAACAAAGATGTAGAAGTAGGTTGGGGAAAATATTATGGTCCCATGGTAGAAAATGGAACAACGAAAATGAATGGCAGCCCTCATATCAAGCCGGAATTTGAAAGAAACAAAGAAAAGTATTATAAAATCATGACACAGAATATTTTTAGGAGGTAATTATGAGCATTACACCAAAAAAGCCGCCGATTAAAGAGACGGTAGGCGCACAGTATATTTGTTTTGCAACAGCAAAAGAAGAATGGGACGGAACCTTTGATGCAGAGGTAGAAAAGACAGAAACTGTAAAAAGTGTAAAAGTGACGGAAAACGGAGAGTCTACATCTGTCTACGCAAGTGGAAAAGTCTACGACACGGATGAAACAGTAAGTGGGGTGGATATTGAAGTTGAAAATATTGCCTTTGTTGCAGAAACTCTTGCGAAAATGAGAGGAGATGTTGTGGATGAGGGCGGTCTAGTACTGTCCGGAGGAAAAGGTATCCGCCCTTATTTTGCATACGGAAAAGTAGTGATTATGCGTGGAGGAAAAGCTCGCTATGAATGGTATCCGAAATGCAAGCTTGCAGAAAACTCCGATAACGCAAATACAAGCGAAGAAAAATTCTCTGAGCAGACAGATACTGTAACCATTAAAGCATATCCGTTTAACGATAACGGAGACATTAAGGCAATGGTAGACTCCACAATGGCATCTTTCCCGTCAGGACTTACAGAAGAAAAATTCTTTACGAAGCCGATTTTAACCAAAGATGATTTAAAGACGGCAGCAGGAGTAGGAGGTTGAAATGACAGAGCATTTTATAGATTTAACAGACGGAACAAGGCTTGATATTAAAGTTAATTTTGGTACTTTATATTATTTGCAAAGGCAAAAAGGCTATTACAGAATTATGAAAAAAGTAAAGAAGAACCCTAAAAGCCTTACAGAGCATGAAAGCTTTGAAATGACTGCAAATATTATTTATTCCTTATTGCGGAGTAATGGAAAAACAGTGTCATTTGATGAAGCTCTGTCATTAGTTCCTCCAGATACAAGAGATATAGTCAGAGTATTAGATGCCTTCCAAGAAGAATTTGATAAATACGATAAAAAAAAACGTGCGAAGACTATGATGACACCATAGAAATCGACTGGGTAAGCTATATGCTGGCAGCAAAAGAAATGTGCATGAACGAAAAAGAGTTTTGGAATACCGACCCAATCTTTTTTAATAAAATGTATGAAAAATATCAAGAAAACAAAATAAAGGAGATGAAACTGATATATGGCAGATAGTTTACAAAGAGTAGGATTGGTATTTAAAGCAGACGGAACAGTAGATTTTAAAAAAAGTTTACAACAAGTAAATGATGCGATACAGGAAAATAGAAATTCTTTTAAATTAGCAAAATTAGCATGGGACGACAGTACGGCATCCATGGACAAACTAAAAGATAAACAGGAATTTCTAACAAATCAAACAGAAGCATATTCACAAAAAGTGTCTATGTTGGAAGAAGAACTTTCTCTCTTGGAAAGTGCAGAAGAAAAAAATACACAGGCTATACGAAAAAAGAAAAACCAGCTAAATAGTACTCAAGCTACTCTTATAAAATATCAAAAAGAGTTAAAAGAAGTAACTGTGCAAATTACAAGTGGTTCAGCAGAAATGGAAGAAGAAATGAAAAAGCTGGACGGCAGTTTGAGTACATTATCAGAGTCTGCAAAAGAAAATCAGAGTGCTTTTGAACTAATGAAAACGAAGTGGAAAGAGGGAACGAAAGCAGCAGAAAAGCTGAAAGATGAGCAAACATTTCTTGCTTCCCAGACGCAGAATTATGAGGCACAGGTAAAAACGTTAGAAAAACAACTTTCCATTTTGGAAAACGCAGAAGAAAAAAATGAGAAAGCTATCAGTGCAAAAAAAGCACAACTAAACCAGACTAAAGCGGAATTAAACAAATATAAGAGAAGTTTAGATGACGTGAAAGAACAGTTAGAGAGTGGAGCTGCAAAAGTAAAAGAATACACAAATAAATTGGACGAGTTCGGAAATAAGGCGAAAGATGTAGGTGATAAACTTGGCACCATATCAGCAGGAGCGGCGGGATTAGCGGCTGGGGCAGCAGCACTTGTTCCTGCGACAGAGGAGTATCGAAAAATAATGGCTTCATTAGAAGCATCAAGCGAACTTGCAGGATATACAGCAGAACAGACAGAGGAAACGTATGAGCAGTTATTTAGTGTATTAGGAGACGACCAGACTGCGGCAACAACAACTGCAAATCTTCAAGCGTTAGGTCTAACACAGAGCCAATTAACAGAATTGGTAAACGGAACCATAGGTGCATGGGCAAAGTATGGTGATAGTATTCCGATAGACGGATTAGCAGAGTCTATTAACGAAACGATACGTGCAGGACAGGTGACTGGAACATTTGCGGATGTATTGAACTGGGGAAGTATGGAAGGTGAGAAATTTGGCGTTAAAATGAAAGAAAATACTGAAGCAAATAAGGCATGGAATGAAGCAGTAGCAGGGGCGACTACGGCAGAGGATTTCTTTAACCTTGCTTTACAGGAAGCAGGAAATAATACGGAAAGATTTAATCTTGTGCAGCAGTTATTGGCAGAGCAAGGATTAACGCAGGCAGGCGTAAAGTGGCAGGAAGCAAATAAAAATATTGTAGACGGAAATCAAGCCACAGCGGATTTTCAGCAAGCCACAGCGCAATTAGCCGATACCATTGCACCTATTATTACCAGAGTTACAGAAATTATGACTGGGCTCATAGAAAAATTCAACGCTTTGCCACCAGAAACACAAAAGAATATTACAGGATTTATTCTTTTAATAGCAGCAGCATCTCCGCTTATTAAAATTGTAGGTGGGATATGTTTGGGTGTATCCTCTATGATAGGAATTATGGAAAACGGAACAGCAGTTGCAAAACTCTTAGGAACAGCATTGAAGTTTACAGGCGTAGGAGGTGCAATAGCAGCGATTGTGACGGCGATAATGGTATTGTATGATAAGTGCGAGTGGTTTCGAGATTTGATACAAAGCATAGGAAAAGGGCTTAAAGACGGGCTAAACTGGATTTTGGAAAAATTGAATAAAATAACATCCCTATTTTCTGCAATTAAAATGCCAAATTTGTTTGAAATATCGAAAAAAACAAAAACGAAACAGATTGAAAGCCGAAGCATAAAATGGTACGCAAAAGGTGGTATCTTAAACAGACCTACGTTGTTCGGCCAAAATGGTGGCGAGCTTATGGGCGGTGGAGAAGCAGGACCGGAGGCGGTACTACCTATTAGGCTGTTAAAAGAATACATCAGAGAAGAAAATAACTTGAACAATAAAAATCTTGTATCCGCATTTATAGAAGCTTTAAAAACATTGGATATATTACCAGATGTAAATGTGTATATCGGAGATGGAAAATTGACAAAAGTGCTGGCCGGAGAAGTGACAAAAATAATCGGCAATGGGCAAAAAGAAAGAATGAGGGCAATGGGATTAACATGAGTGATTTTGAATACAATAACAGAAAAGCATCGGACTTCCGTGTGTATATGAGAAATTTTCCTAATATTCCGGTACCTCAAAAACGTTATACGGAGACAGAGGTATCTGGGAGAGATGGAAAATATCTGGAAGAAGACGGATACGAAGACATTGTTATTCCGGTAGAACTTAATTTTCTTATTAAGGATACAAGATGGCACGATGAAACAAGGCAGATTAAAAACTGGTTGTTAAATGACATAAACAGGGAATTGATATTCAAAGATGATGCGGCATTTTTTTATAAAGTCAAGAAAGTTACAGTTGGAGAGATTGAGCATACATCGAGGAGGATTGGAAACCTGACTGTGAATTTTGAATGCAATCCTTATACTTATTTAAGAGACGGACAAATGAAAATGAGCAGCAAGGAAGCGGAGCAGAACCCATACTTATTATGCAAGCCGATATATTATCTAAGAGGAGAAGGTCTTTGCATACTGACTGTAAATGGAAAAACTATACAAGCGAACGTAAGCCGAAGCCTAATTATTGATACAGAGCGTATGCTTACATACAGAGAAGATAAAACCTTGCAAAATACTGCAATAACAGGAGAATATGAAGACTTATATTTGAAGCCGGGAAGAAACAAGATTTCTGTTTCTCCCGGTTTTGTATTGCAGATAAAGCCAAACTGGAGGTGCTTATAGTGATACAGATTTATAAGCCGGAGAATACGAATTTTAAGGCAAACGGAGATATGCCATTGTTGCCGGATAAAGCTGTGGCGCATACAACGTTAAACGGCGCATGGTCCTTCGAGCTGCATCATCCCGTAGATGAGGAAGGAAGATGGGAGTACATAACGGAAGAAGCGGTTATAAAAGCACCATCTTTTAATGGAGAGCAGTTATTCCGTATAAAACAGAAGGAAAAGACAGAAACAGGGGTGACTGCTTATGCAGAGCCTATTTTTATGGATGCGAAAGAAGACTGTTTCTTGCAGGATATCCGCCCAACAGACAAAACAGGGCAGGAAGCCCTTGACCTTATGCTTGCCCCAAATGGGAAATACAGCGCAAAGTCGGACATTACAGCGAGAGGCACTGCCTATTACGAATATAAGAACTTTATCGAAGCTTTAAATGGCAATGATGATAATTCTTTTATAAACCGATGGGGCGGAGAAATCCTTTTTAATAACTACGAAGTAATTGTGAATAAAAGACAGGGAAATGATTACGGAGTACAGGTACTTTACGGGAAAAATATAAAAAAAGACGGAGTACAGGAAGAAGTTGACACAAGGGAAGTCGTAACAAAGATTTTCCCAAAAGCCTACAATGGGTATAAAAGCTCCGTTCCTGTGGACTCTGAGCTAATTGACAAGTATCCTACGGCAAAGATTGCCACCATAACATTTGACGATGTAAAAATGCGACAGGATGCATCGGAAGATGATGAAGAAAACGGAGTAATCATCTGTGATACACAGGAGGAGCTAGACAAAGCCTTAGAAGAAAAATGCCGACAGCAATATGCCCTTGGTATTGACAAACCAAAGATTTCCATTTCCGTAGAATTGGTACTTCTTCAGAATGTGAAAGAGTATGAAGAATATAAGGGGTTGGAAACAGTAGGATTGGGAGATGTTGTGCATTGCAAGCACAGCAAGTTAGGGATTGTCACTGACGCAAGGGTAATTGAACTGGAATACGACTGTCTGGCGGGAAAAACTATACAAGTGGTATTAGGAGATTATCAGTACAATTATTTTAATAATGTAACAAGCATGGTAAACCGTATAGACGGCGCCATCCGACCGGATGGAACCGTGGTAGGGGAACAAATACAAGGTCTGATAGACGGAGTAAAAGCACAGATGCGGGCACAGAGCAGCGCTGCCAAAAAGAGCGCAGTAAGAGCTGTTTTATTTGAAGATTTAGATGAAAAATCACCTACATACGGAGCCTTATGTTTAGGTACTATGGGCTTCCAGATTGCAAGCAAAAGAACAGTAGACGGAAGAGAATGGGACTGGAAAACATTTGGAACAGGGCAAGGCTTTGTTGCAGATTTGATTGTGGCCGGAACGATGTTTGCAGACCGCATCCGTGGCGGAGAGTTAATGTCGGAAAATTACATAGAGGGCTTAGAAGGTTTCAAACTGGACTTAAATAAAGGAATTATAAAAGCAGCACAGCTCTTAATCGAAACTTCCGCAATCGGAAGAGTGGAAAGAGGGTTCCGATTTAATGACGGAAATCTTGAAATATTGGGAGTAGATGGAGATGTAATTGCGAGCATCCATTGCTGTGGAAGCTTACCAAGCACACCGGAAGGTCTTCCAAGCGGTTGGCCGAGCTACACTGCCTTTACCGGAGGTACAGCAAAAGACTCTTACAGTGGTGGTTTCTGGGTAAGAAAAGACGGAAATACGGTAGGGATAAGTGCTAAGGAATTGGATATGAATGGGAAGACTGCAAAAACCGGAAGAATAGAATTTTCGGACGGAACTCATATAGATTTGGTAAATGGTGTTGTAGTGGGAGGAAATGCGAAAGAAGGTGCATTTTAATGACATGGACAATAGGAAATAAGTACCTGACGGAAGCACAGATGCAGGGAAATGCCATAGAAGTGCATAAATACTTTGCAAAAATGGGCTGGTCTTTAAATGCCATAGGTGGCATCTTAGGAAACATGGAAAAAGAGTCAAACATCAACCCGGGACTGTGGCAGAGTTTACAGGAAGGAAACTATAAAGGAGGCTTCGGACTTGTGCAATGGACTCCGGCAACAAATTACACCAACTGGGCAACGGCAAACGGATACAGCATTAACAATCCGGACGGACAGCTCTATTGGATACAGAATTTAACCGTTTCCTCGGGGCAATGGATTAAAACATCTGCCTATCCAATTTCCTTCGAACAGTTTCGGACAAGCAGAGAAAGCCCGGAATATCTGGCAAGTGCATTTTTAAAGAACTTTGAGCGTGCTGGCGTGGAGGTAGAAGCAGAAAGAAGAAGATGCGCAAGAAAATGGTACGACTATCTGCAACAATTCTCCGGAACGGAAGTGATTGAAAAGGCTATTAAGTGGGCTTGCAATATTGCGGCAGACAATAGCCACGGGTATAGCCAGCAAAACAGATGGGGACCTGATTACGATTGTTCCTCTTTCCTTACAGAAGCATACAGAAAAGCCGGGGTAAATATCGGAGGCGGAACAGGAGTCTATACCGGGAATATGAAATCTCTCTTTACGGCAGCAGGATTTGAAGTTGCAAACGATGTAAACCTTGCAACGGCAGCAGGAGCGCAGCGTGGAGATGTATTTTTAAATACAACACATCACACAGCTATGTATCTGGGAGATGGGAGAATTGTACACGCTTCTTCCAGCAGAGGGCACCCGGAGACAGGAGACCAAACCGGAACAGAAATATACGAGGCAAATTTTTATAGCTATCCATGGGATTTGGTACTTCGATATAAAGGCGGCGGTGGAATTATTCCACCAGAACCGGAAGGACTGTATATTGTAAGGTTTATACCAGCATAAGGAGGTGAGAAAAAGTGGAAGCAATTAAAAGACAGATATACGTATTAAGGGATACTTTAAAAGATATAATCGAATACAATATTGGCACGGATATGGTGCCGATAGAATACCATGTAATGGATTTTACTGTGCCGGCAACGGCGGCGGCGGTTGTATATGTCTTAAAACCAGACGGGAAGTTGGATAAAATTCTTGCAGACGTGCTGGATAATGTAATTTCTTTTAAACCTACAAAGGGATTTTTTTTAGAGGGATTGAATGCTATACAGATTAGGATTGTAGACAATAATAAAGCCTTTGTAAGCTTTACGGAAACAGTAAGAGTCGGAAAAAGCATGAAATTTGATGATGCAACGGAAGCACAGCAAGAAACTTTAATACAACAAGTCCTTACTAAGACAGGAGAAATTGAAGGGAAAATACAGATAGAAATAAAGGAAAGAAAAGAAGCGATTACGGAAGAAGCACGAATAAGAAAAGAAACAGATGAAAAAAAAGCAAATTCGAATGATTTGAAACAACACGCTTACAGAGAAACGGTGAAAACCCTTACAGCAACGGAAGAAGGATATGCCCTGGATGCAACTATGGGAAAAACATTAAAAAATGAAATAGTTGAAGTAGACAAAAGGGCCATGAATAAATATGCTTCCGATATAGGGAATCCACCCAGCATAAATTATTCGTACTTCGTTAATGCAACTTCCATGATTCCGATAGGAGATATAACCATACCACAATATTCAAAGGGCGTTTTTATGACAAATGGTGGGAGTGACGGATGTTTGCTGATGGTAGACGCTGGGTGCAACTTATACGTCGGCTTTCGAAATGGTGGGAGTTGGACTGGAAGAAAGATATAACGATTTCTATTTAAAAGGAGAAGAATTATGCAGAAAATTGTATTAAAAGATAAGACAGAGCTGGAAATTTTAGCAGGGGCAAGCATTGACAGTGCCACCCTTGCAGTAAATGATTTTAATGCCCTTGGAACAGCAGCGCAGGCGCTTACGAAAGCTGGAAACTTGGATAGTGTGCAGTTTAAACAGGAAGAACAGGTAATAGGTGCTTATACAGATTTAAAACTTGCCGGCCCGCTTTTTACAAGCGTAGACCAGATAGAAGGAAAAGTGCGGGCAACTATCTCTCTAAGAGAGGAAACAGAAACAGAAAAACAGATTGAATTATTATCCAAGCGTGCAGATGTAACAGAGGCAGCTTTGCAGGAAGTAATCTTAAAAAAGGAGGTGTAAGTCATGGCAAGATTTCTGGCAATGCGAATTAAAATGGGGCATTTAAGACTGGAAGAAATTCAGGAGCCTTTAAGACAGGAAGTGGCTAAATTAGCAGAATAGGAGGAAACATGAATATTACAACAGCCACGTTTACCCAAGATAACTTTACAAGTGTCTACGGGGTATGGCAGTGGGATTATGGGCAGGTACTCCGGATAGAGGGCTTACAGCTCCCTCCGGTTGTGGAAGTGCATTTTTCCTTACAGGAAAAGGGCGGAGAGTCTCTAGTACGTATCGGAACCACACAGGAAGGCAGAACAGACGTAATTATTCCGGACTGTATGCTGGAAAACGAAGACACTGTGCAGGATTACATTATCTACGCATTTCTCTATTTGGCGGGAAAGGAAGCCGGACAGACAGAAAAGAAAATTGCAATCCACGTAAAAGCAAGACCGAAAACCTGTGGAGGAAATGACAACCCGAACATTTTCCACGAGGTTGTGGAGCTTGTAAACGATGCCGTAGGAAAAACAGAAGAAGCAAAAAAACAGGCAGAAGGCTACGCACACGGAAGGGAAGATTTACCGGAAAGATCCGAGGATAATGCGAAGTATTATGCAGAGGAAGCGAAAAAGACGGTAAAGGAAATTCCGGGACAAGTAGAGGATGCCAAGGACGAAATTGACGCTTATGTTAAAGGCAAGGAAGGAGAACTAAAAGGAGATACCGGAAACGTCTATTTTGCTGCTTTTAAGGTAGTAAATGGACGCTTAAAACTGTACTCTGACCCGGAAATTGACAAGGTACGCTTTGTCCGGGCAGGAAGCCGGCTTCTTTACCGGTTAAATTTTTAGGAGGTGGAAAAATGCAGAGTGAAAATCATTATACAGAAACCGATTTGGGCAATGTTGCACCTAATCCGAGAGGGAATTTTGACAGTACAGCCAAATATGAATATTTAGACCTTGTCTCTATGCAGGGAGGCTCTTATCTTTGTATTGCGGAATTAGGGCAGACAATTACAGGGATAGCGCCGGAGGCTGGTAAAAACACAGAACATTGGCAGTGCGTGGCTATCCCGGGAAATATGACACCGGAGTATACGGATGCGTATGGCAAAGTAGTGCGTCTGGCAAGAGAAGTGGAGCAGGACGCCGCAAAAGTAGCGGAAGACAAACAGTCTGTGACACAAATGGAAACAAATGCAAGACAGTTAAAAAAGCAAGCAGAAGAAAGTGCTAGACAGGCAGAGAACAGTAAAGATAGTGCTGCCGGAAGTGCTAGAGAGGCAAAAAAAGCAGAAGAAAGTGCTAGACAGGCGGAGAACAATGTAAGGACGCAGGTAAATGGATTTGATGCCCATGTGGAAGAAAAAACCACAGAAGCCACACAGGCGGTTGCGACTGCGAAAGATAATGCTGTACAGGCGGTAGAACGGCAGGAAACTGCATCTGTGCAGGAAGTGAAAGACCAGACAGCGACTTATATTACCGAGCAGAAAAATCTTGCAAAGCAAGAGTTGGATGATAAAGTAAACCAGTTTGGACTGGATGTAAATGTGATTAAAGCAGAAGTTTCCAAAGAAGGACAGAAACAGATAACAAACGTGCAAGAAGCTACTACAGCAGAGCTTGCAAAGATTACCGAAAAAGGAACAGAGCAAACAGAACTTGTAACAGCAGAAGGCAATAAACAGGTACAGGCAGTACAGACGGCTGCACAGGAGATTGCAGCGGATAGGGAACAGATACAGAAGAACGCAGAAAGCGTAACTGCGTTAAAGGAAGATTTACACATGATAACATCGGTTGGGAAAAACCTTTTTAATCCATCCACGTTAGTAGACGGCTATTTGAATTCTGATGGCAGTATCCATGAAAATGGTATAGACATGGATTGGGTTACAACGGATTTTATTGCGGTTGAACCCCAAAAAAAATTAGTAACTTCTAAGAAAAGTGAAAATGGAATTCGCAAAAGAATAACTATGTTCTTTTTGACAGAATTTGATGCGAGTAAAAAAGCTATAAAACACACTGCAATTCCAGAAAAACCAATCATTGATTTATTAGAAAAATGTAATTTTGTTAGATTTTCTATACATAAAAAGGATACGGTCGAAATACAGACAGAGCAAAATGATGATATGACTGCTTATGAGCCTTATGAAAAAAAAGTTGGAAAAGATAATTTAAGTAGAGAATTTGTTGAAGAATTTGAAGCATTAAAGCGGTTAAAGTGGCAAGGGAAAAAGTGGGCTTGCCTTGGAGATAGCTTAACAGAAAAAAATATTAGAACAACAAAACATTACCATGACTATATAGCAGAGTCTACTGGAATTGCTGTTTTTAATATGGGAGTTGGAGGAACAGGATATAAAAGAACAGAAGAAAACCATACTGCTTTTTATCAAAGAGCTGCAAAAATACCGGTCGATTGTGATGTTGTTACAATTTTCGGAAGTGGAAATGATTTATCGCTAATAGGACAATTAGGGACACCGACAGACGTAGAAACGACAACTATTTGTGGTTGTATAAATAAAACCATCGATGAGATTATTAAAATTAAACCGACAGTATCTCTAGGAATTGTTAGTCCTACTCCGTGGATTGGAAATCAGCCGACGGCAGATGATAGTAATGCTATGGCGAAATATACAAAAGCATTACACGATATTTGTAAAATACGTTCTATCCCTTTTTTGGATTTATACCACAAATCCAACTTAAGACCGTGGACAGTTGAGGGGCGAAATGCTTGTTATACTAAAGACGAGGGAAATGGTGTTCATCCTGATGAGAACGGACATAAATTAATCGCTCCACGATTTAAAATATTTTTAGAGCAACTAATCATTTAGGGGATTTAAGCACACTTTAACGTAGTCAGCAGAATGCACTTTAGTGGGATGCTTTTTGAGAGGTACGATATGGGATATGTATTAACATTTACAGTGGGAAGTATTGCAGGAGTAGCAATTACTTGTTTAATACAGGCAAACAGAAAATAAAGAAATGAGCTGGACTGCTACTCGAACAACAAAAAGAAAAAGTATACATAAGAGATAAGCAATCCAGCCTTATAAGATTAGTATACCTTGCAAGCATGGAAACGCAAGAAAAATCGTTCGACATTTTTAGACAGAAAGGAATAACATGGAGATTAGAGCAAGACCTTAATGGTCTTATTTTTATGCTAAAAATCAAAAGAAAGGAGAACACATGGAAGAACAGGAAACAGCAGTAGCTATTGCAGAGATAAAAAAAGAAATTGGCTCCTTAAAACACCGCATGGATAGTGCAGAGGAAGTAGTTAATGTAGTACATCAATTGGCACAGGAGATGGTAGGGCTTACAAAAGAAGTCGGCTTTATGAACAAAACCCTTGTACAGCTTACTGCAAAAGTAGCCAGTTTGGAAGAAAAACCAGCGAAACGCTGGGATACTCTGGTGTCTGCATTATTAGGAGCAGCCGCAGGAGCAATCGGAGCAATGATTTTTAAGTAGGAGGATTAGAGTATGTTTAAAAATTGTGTATTAAAAACAAATGTAGACACAAGAGAATGGGCAAAGGCAGCAGGTATTAGGGCTGTAAAAACAATGGCACAGACCTTTGTGGCAACAGTAGGAACAGCAGCAGTATTAAGCGCAGTGGATTGGAAAGTGGTAGTATCTGCATCTATCCTGTCAGGTATCTTATCTGTAGCGAACTCTGTAGCCGGAATTCCAGAAGTGGAAGAAAAATAAATTGCGCTGGCGCAACAGCAGAAAGGAAAACGATATGGGAATGAATTTTAGAGAAGCACTGAAAGAAATGAAAGCAGGGAATAAAGTGAAACTGCCAAATTGGGCAGGCTTTTGGGCGTGGGATGGGAATGCGATTACCAAATTGGAAACCAGATGTGGTTATCCGTGCACAATTTCCAGACGAAAATAGCAAAATGACAGCTCCGTATCTGTATGTAGAAAGTAGATTTGGATGTGTTCCATGGAAAGAGACTATGATTGAGCTGTTTTCTGAAGAGTGGGAAGTTGTAGATTAAGGAGGAAAAAAACTATGAACATTGTAGAAACAAATTTAAAATTTAGCTCTCTGAGCAAGAGAAGCAAAACAACACGTATTATCCTACATAATGCGGATGCCAAAAAATGCTCTGCGCAGGATATCCACCGCTGGCATAAGGAACGTGGATGGGCTGGCATGGGCTACCATTTCCTTGTCCGCAAAGATGGCACAATCGAAAGGGGCAGACCAGAAAATACTGTAGGCGCACACGCCACTGGATGCAATTCCGACAGTATTGGCATCTGTTTCGAAGGGGCATTTATGACAGAGCGCATGGGACAGGTGCAGATTTCCGCAGGAAAAGAGCTTATTGCTTATTTAAAAAGCAAGTATGGCATTAGCAAAGTGCAGAAACATAAAGAGGTAAACCCTACAAACTGCCCGGGAACCAACTTCCCGTTTGAAGCCATTGTAAACGGAGAAACAGACCGCTGGGTACAGGATAGCACCGGCTGGTGGTATAGACACGCAGATGGCAGCTATACTAAAAACGACTGGGAAAAGATTAACGGAAATTGGTATTATTTTGATGGCAGCGGCTATATGTATACAGAGGGTTGGCATAAAATCGAGAACCACTGGTATTATATGGATAAATGGGGAGCAATGCAGACTGGCTGGGTGTATGTAAATGGAAACTGGTTTTATTTGCAGTCAGACGGCGCAATGCTGGAAAACAACTGGTACAAAGAGGGAGATGCCTGGTACTGGTTAAAAGACGGCGGATACATGGCAAAAGATGAAATGCTGCGGATTGGAAATGAAATCTTTGCATTTTTAAGTGACGGACGCATGGCAAGAACAAATGACAGAGGGGCATTAGTATAGCCGGGAGAAATCCCGGCTTATTTTTTTATGCACTTTTTTATAAAAAACACTTGACTATATAGCGGACATATAGTATAATAAGTACATAAGATAAAGCAAGGGAGATAATAAAGATGAAAAAATACAACTTATCAAAAATTATGAAAAGAGCGTGGGAATTAGTAAGAAAAGCAAAAATTAATTTTACAGAAGCATTAAGATTTTCTTGGACGGTTGCAAAAAAAGAAGTTGCTTTGAAAAATAAATACAACATGCTGGATGGAGTTGTTACTTGGAACATATGGTGCGGATATGGACGTGTTAGAGCGTATTATAAATGTGACTGGTACAGTAACTACCAGAACAATAGAGTAAGAAGTAATTTTGTAGAAATGTAGGAGGAAGAGAAAATGAAAGAAAGATACATGGAGCTAATTGAAAAATACAAATTAAGCATAGGATACAAAGCCAGCACAGGAGAAGAAGGAATTATTGTAGGCACAAACAACATGAAAAGAGGTTCTGAAGACCACATTTTAATAAGAGAGCACAAAAATGAAATTTTGGCAGTGTTAAGAGAATTAAAAAAAGAGAAGGAAGCAAGACAGGAAGCAGAGCGAAAAGCAAGACAGGATAAAGAGTTTGAAGAGATGTATCCAGAAGCAGTAGAAGAGTCCAGAAGAACAGGAAAAGCAGTAGCATATAAGAAAGACATGATACCTTGCAATAATCCAGAAGAAGAATGTAATTTTGATTACGCTACATTTTACGTAAGAGTAACACTGGAAGGCTTTAAATATACAATAGGAAACAGACAATACACTTGGTAATAAAAAACGCTTACCTATCGGCATATCGGGGAGAAAGAGGAATAATATGAAGATTAAAAAAATGTTTAAAGTAAACAATATGCAAAATCGTTATGTAATACAAAAATGTAATGGAGAGTATGCATCTTTTTTAGTATCTCCGTTTAGAGATGTAAAAGAAGAAGAACTGAAGAGTATGCCGTATTTTAGAGCAGTAGGAGACAACGCAGAAGAAGCTGAGGATTACTTGCATAAATTTTATGGATTTGAAAAAGAAATATAGAAAGAGATGATACTATGAACAAGATTAAAGAAGTGAGACTTGAAGCAGGGCTAATACAGGAGCAAATGACAACTGTGTTAGGAATAACATGTAGAACTGTGTAAAACTAGGAAAAAGAGGTTACAAAGCCACCGGAATATGTGAAAAGACTTGTTGTTGTAGAATTAGAAAGATTGCAACAAGACAAAGAAAAATAAGTAATGTGATATGAATTTGTAAAGGAGAAAAATAAAATGGCATATACAGAAGCACAGAAAAGAGCAAGTATAAAATACATGACAGAAAAGACAGACGATATTAGGCTGCGTGTAAAGGCTGGACTTAAAGACAAATATAAAGCAGAGGCAGAAAAGAGAGGAATGAGCATGACGCAGTTTATCGTAAGCTGTGTAGAAAAAGAAATAGAAAATTGTTAAAAAACACTTGACTATATAGCGGACATATAGTATAATACATATATAAGATAAAGAAAGGAACTTACAGAGAGTAAGTAAGGTAAAAAGAAATGAAAACATTAGATTATATTTATGGTGGAGTTGAAGAAATCAAGGTAGGAGAAACATATTATTTCGGACAGTTATGTGAAGGTGATGCAGATGCAGAAGAACTCTTAGAGTCTGGTGCAATTGCTGTTTATGACGAAAATGGAGAAGAAATCGTTTGCGATTTCGAAGTAGTAGAAAATGACGAGGACACACTTAAAAGCCTTGTCAAAGTAACTGATATAAGATAAAGGTGAAGTATGAGAGGTAATAGAATAGAGTTTGTCCCGGGAGAGAAAATTCCCGGGACACGCTGGACAGTTATTTGCGAAGCTGATAAGAAGAACGGCGAAAGAATGTATACGTGCAAATGTGAGTGCGGAACTGTAAAGGATGTGTCGGCAAAAAGCCTTAAGTATAAAACAAGCAAGTGCTGCGGATGTGAAGGGAAAGAGAAATTAAAAGAACTGCACGCAAGAAATATTAAAGAAAAAAATAAAGTAGATTTGACTGGCAAAGTCTACGGAAAAGTAGAAGTGATAAAACGAATATCAGGAATCGGGTGTATGACAAGATGGCAGTGTAAATGTCTGGAATGTGGAAAAATTTTTGAAGTAAGCCAGTATAACTTGGAAAATGGTTCTACAAAATCTTGCGGCTGTATGATAAGAAAAAAGGCTTCTGAGAGAATTAAGGACTCCTTTGGAATAGCAGAAGGAACATGTGTATCAAAAATTGAAAGTAAAAATACGTGGAAAACTAACACAACAGGCGTTAGAGGGGTAAGCTTTAAAAAACAAACCGGTAAATATATTGCATATATTGGGTTTAAAGGAAAACTATACTATCTAGGAAGCTTCTTAAAACTGGAAGATGCAAAACACGCACGAGAACAGGCAGAAAAAGAAGTGTTTGGTGATTTTTTGAAATGGTATTATGAAAACAAAGAGAAGAAAAATACTCCCTAGCACACTAGGGAGTGTATATTGTATCATCTTTTGTGCGGTGGGAATTGTCCCCTTTTTGTCCCCTTTTTCTGATTTAAGGTATGTGTAAACCCTTAGAACCCTTGTAAATAAAAGACTCTTTTAAATTCCTATGGTTTTGAATACTATTTGTAAAGAGCAGATTTCAGATTTGACAAAGAAATCAAGTTGACCTGTTTTTTATACTTGCTTTGTTAAAAAAGGATATGTTATATTAGAAGAACAAATGTTTTGATAGTAGTAGGAGTTTAGATGGAGGATAAATAACAATGAGTATCTATGATACATTAAATACAGAACAAAGAGAGGCTGTTTTTCATACAGAGGGACCTGTACTTATTCTGGCAGGAGCCGGTTCAGGAAAGACAAGGGTTCTTACCCACAGAATTGCCTATTTAATAGAAGAAAAAGGGGTAAATCCATGGAATATCATGGCAATTACCTTTACCAATAAGGCAGCGGGCGAGATGCGTGAAAGGGTAGATAAAATCGTAGGCTTTGGTGCGGAAAGTATTTGGGTATCTACCTTCCATTCCAGTTGTGTGCGAATGCTTCGCCGTTTTATCGACCGCTTGGGATATGATACCAATTTTACGATTTATGACGCAGATGACCAGAAAACCTTGATGAAGGATATCTGCAAACGTCTTGATATTGACATAAAGATTTATAAAGAAAAAGCGATTTTGGCGGCGATTTCTTCTGCGAAAGATGAGCTTATCAGTCCGGAAGAATATGAATTACAAAATATGGCAGATTTCTCCAAGAAGAAAGTTATTCTGGCATATAAAGAATATCAAAAAGAACTGAAGAAAAACAATGCACTGGATTTTGATGATTTAATTGTAAAAACCGTAGAGCTTTTTCAGTCCTGTCCTGATGTGCTGGAATATTTTCAGGAGCGTTTTCGTTATATTATGGTCGATGAATATCAGGATACCAATACGGCACAGTTTAAATTTGTAAGTCTTTTGGCAAGCAAATATCAAAATCTCTGTGTGGTAGGAGATGACGACCAGTCGATTTACAAGTTCAGAGGAGCAAATATCGGAAATATTTTAGGATTTGAAAAAGTATTTTCAAACGCAAAGGTTATTCGCTTGGAGCAGAATTACCGTTCAACACAGAATATTTTAAATGCGGCAAATCAGGTTATTCAAAATAACATGGAAAGAAAGAGAAAGACTCTTTGGACGGAAAATGAAGAAGGAGAAAAGCTTCATTTCAGACAGTTTATGAATGCGTATGAAGAAGCAGAATATGTAGTAGGCGAAATCAGCAAAAAGGTGAGAGAAGGCGACGGAGAATATCGTGACTTTGCAGTATTGTACCGAACAAATGCCCAGTCACGTCTTTTCGAAGAAAAACTTTTGATGGCAAATATTCCTTATAAGCTGGTAGGTGGTGTAAACTTCTATGCCAGAAAAGAAATCAAAGATTTGCTGGCATATTTGAAAACCGTAGACAATGCAAAAGATGATTTGGCAGTCAGAAGAATTATCAATGTGCCCAAAAGAGGAATTGGTGCAACGACTTTAAGCCGTGTGCAGGATTATGCCAGCGAAAGAGGAATGGGATTTTATGATGCACTTCGTGAAGCAGAACAAATTCCGTCTATCGGCAGAGCAGCAGTGAAAGTAGAGCCTTTTGTTACTTTTATTCAGACTTTGAGAAGTAAGCAGGAATTTCTTTCACCTTCCGAGCTCTTAAAGGATATTATAGAAAGTACAGGATATGTGGAAGAACTGCAAAAGGAAGGCACAGATGAAGCAGAGGCCAGAATTGAAAATATTGACGAGTTGATTACAAAGGTAGTTTCCTATGAGGAAGAAAATGAAACTCCTACGTTATCCGGATTTTTAGAGGAAGTAGCGTTGGTAGCAGACATTGACTCTGTGGATGGGGATGATAATCAGGTGCTTTTAATGACCTTGCACAGCGCTAAGGGGTTGGAATTTCCTTATGTGTATCTGGCAGGCATGGAGGATGGTATTTTTCCAAGCTATATGACAATTACAGCGGATGACCCTACGGAAATCGAAGAAGAAAGACGCCTTTGCTATGTTGGAATTACAAGAGCCATGAAAGATTTAACTTTGACATGTGCACAGCAGAGAATGATCAGGGGGGAAACACAATATAATAAGGTATCCCGCTTTATTAAAGAAATTCCAAGAGAGTTAGTGGAACTGGGAAGAGAGTTTCCGGAGAAAAAATTAAAAGAAATACCAATGCCAACATCTTATCAGCAGATGAAACAGGCATTTAAACAGCCTGCATTTATACCAAAACAGTTTGAGGTGAAAAAAGCGCAGGGGCTTGACTACGGAGTGGGTGACACGGTAAAACATATTAAGTTTGGAGCAGGTGTGGTGACGGATATTACAGAAGGCGGCAGAGATTACGAGGTAACTGTGAACTTTGATAAGGTCGGCGTGAAAAAAATGTTCGCATCTTTTGCAAAATTGAAAAAAATTTAAGAAGTTTTAGAAAACAGAAAATTAGAAAACTACCCTTGAAAAATATAAGAAGGGATAGTAAAATTCAGATTACCGTGGTATAATAGAAGAAAAAAGTTGGGAAACAACAGCTTTCAAAAAGATTTTACAATAGCTTGTAAAAAAGAGAGGACGGTGCAGTATATGAATCGTATTGAGGATTTAATCACAGCATTACAGAAGAAAGAGGAAGAAAAAAACAAAAATACGGTATTATGGGTATTGGCAATTATTGGTGCAGTAGCAGCAATCGCAGGAATTGCTTATGCAGTTTACCGCTTCTTTACACCGGATTATCTGGAAGATTTCGAAGAAGACTTTGATGATGACTTCGATGACTATTTTGAAGACGAGGATGAGGACGAAGAAGATAAATAGGAAAGAAACAAGAAGCTTCGGGAGACCGGAGCTTCTTTTGTTTCATAAGAAATTGCGTCCTATGAGACAAAAAGGCTTCGCAAGGATGATAAGCTCGCAGAGATGAAGTTATCACTATATGAACCGCTCGTGTGCGGAGATTGCGCTGTTGCGCAATCTTTTTATGTAATAAAAGACAGAAAGGAATTATAATTTGAAAAAGGGAGAAATTTACGAAGGAATTATTGAAACAGTGGAGTTTCCAAATAAGGGAAAAGTGCAGGTAGAAGGAAAAACAGTCGGAGTAAAAAACGGAATTCCGGGACAGAAGGTTCGTTTTATGATTAACAAAAAAAAGGGCACACGTTTAGAAGGGAGACTTTTAGAGGTTTTGGAGAAATCTCCGTTGGAAGTAAGAGAGCCTGTGTGTAGCATTTTTCCTGCCTGTGGAGGCTGTATGTATCAGACCATGTCTTATGAGGAACAGTTGAACATGAAAGCTGCACAGGTAAAGAAATTGATTGATGAAGCAGTAATCAAAGGCGGACAAATAAATGCAGAGGGCAAACCGGATTATATTTTTGAGGGAATTAAAGGAAGTCCGCAGGAATTTGCATATCGAAATAAAATGGAGTTTTCCTTTGGAGACGAATATAAAGACGGTCCGTTATCTTTGGGACTTCATAAAAAGGGAAGCACTTATGATGTGTTAAATGCCTGTGACTGCAAGCTGGTACATGAGGATATAACAAAAATTCTTACTTGTATTTTGGAATATTGCAGAGAAGAAGGATTTTCTTATTACCATAAGATGCAGCATATAGGATTTTTGCGCCATTTGCTTTTACGCAGAGGAAACACAACAGGTGAAATTCTGGTGAATTTGGTAACTACAAGCGAAATCGAAACAGATTTTGCAGAGCTGCAAAACCGATTATTAGCATTGCCGCTGGAAGGGAAAATTGTAGGTTTCCTGCATATTATTAACAATTCTCTCTCTGATGTGGTAAGAAGTGATGAAACAAGAATTCTCTATGGACAGGATTATTTTTATGAGGAAATTTTAGGATTGAAGTTTAAGATTACTCCGTTCTCCTTTTTCCAGCCGAATTCTTATGGTGCAGAAGTGCTTTACAAAACTGCCAGAGAATATATCGGTGATACAAAGGAAATGACGGTGTTTGACCTTTATAGCGGAACTGGTACTATTTCACAGATTATGGCTTCTGTGGCAAAAGAAGTTATCGGTGTGGAGATTGTGGAAGAAGCAGTAACGGCAGCAGGAGAAAATGCACATTTGAACGGAATTGAAAACTGCAGATTTATTGCGGGAGATGTGCTGAAGGTGCTGGATGATATTCAGGAAAAACCGGACTTTATTGTGTTGGACCCTCCAAGAGACGGAATTCATCCCAAGGCATTGCCGAAGATTATTGATTATGGTGTGGATAAACTGGTGTATATTTCCTGTAAACCTACAAGTCTGGCAAGGGATTTGGAGATGTTTTTGGGGAGAGGATATCAGGTGGAGAAGGTGTGCTGTGTGGATCAATTTTGTCAGACGGTGCATGTGGAGACTTGTGTGTTGCTACAAAGACAAACTATGTAGAAATCCTTAATTTTAGGCACTTTTTCAAGCATATCGTCTTTACAAGCGAGGGCGATAAAATCAGAAATAAAGAGATAAAAAACTATATCAATGTTTCGGTAGTTGTTGATATAGAGTGTGGGAACACAATAAATTAAATATTGAATTTGAGGGGTACTTGTAAAAAAGTATCCCTTTTCAATGTAAGACGTTCAGAAATGAGCGTCTATTTTTTTACCAAAAATGAAAGGAGCATTAGATTTATGAAAAAGACATTGAAACGATTGTGTACGGGCTTCTTAGCTCTTGTAACTGTCGTTACTGCTTTACCGACTACACCCGTCCATGCAGAAAGCAAGCAATACTGGACGGAAAGTGCGGAGCGTGTCGGTATCATTGAAAAAGTAATGAATGACGGTTCTATCGGTTCGACATTCAATGAGGGCTATATGAAAGTCGAGGGCGAAACTGCCTATTGTATTGACATCAATACAGATTTTAAGAACGGCTACAAGACCAGAGCTGACGCAAGCTCACGCATGAGTGCTGACCAGATTTCAGATGTGGCGTTATCCTTAGAGTATGTCAAACAGTATGGTGAAGCTCACAAGGAACTGAACTACAAACAAGTCTATCTGTTGGAACAATGTGTAGTCTGGCAGAGATTGAGCGTACATCTTGGCTGGCAATGCGACAACGTGCGAGCTTCTTATGATGAAATTCCAAAGGCAACGCAGGACGAAGTTTTCGCTGGTGCAAGAACTTTTGTCAAAGAGAATAAAGGACGCTATGAATGTGGCGGTTATATCTACTCTGGCGAGGGGCAGGAATTAGGACAATTCTGGGCGAAGCTGAATGTCGGAAATGCGAAACTGCAAAAGACTTCCAGTAATACCAGCATTACAGACGGTAACGGGAATTACTCAATCGCTGGTGCAACCTATGGTGTCTTTGCTGATAAGGACTGCACAAAACAACTTGCCACTCTTACGACTGATGAAAACGGAAATACAGATGTTGCAGAGGTAACGGCTGGCACAGTCTATATCAAGGAATTATCCGCACCAGCAGGATATAAAGTGGATAAAACAATCTATCCATTGACAATCAAAGCTGGCGACACAGCAATCTTGAAAGTATCAGATACACCAAAAGCAACGGACACTTTGATTGAGCTTTTCAAGATTGATATGGAAACACAGAAAGACAATCCGCAGGGGAACGCTTCTCTAGCAGGTGCGGAATTTACATGGAAGTATTATGCTGGCTTCTACAATAAAGGAAATCTCCCTGCCGAAGCTACTCGTACATGGGTTACAAAGACAATCGCTGAAACAGACAGCGACGGGAGAACTCATTACATCACAAAATTAGCGGACGCATACAAAGTATCTGGCGACAACTTCTATATGCAGGACGGTAAGGCGGTTCTTCCACTTGGGACGATAACCGTAGAAGAAACAAAAGCTCCAAACGGCTACCTGCTTGACGGTGCATATATGCAGGCTGGCGATAAGTCCGAACAAATAAAAGGCTTATACCTTACACAGATTACCGAGGACGGAGACCTTGCCGTATTATCTGGAAGTAACCAGTTTTCCGTATCAGATAAGGTTATCCGTGGCGGTGTCAAAATTCAGAAACGAGATTTAGAAACAGGCGATACAAAGCCACAAGGAAGTGCCACTTTGAAAGATACTGCTTTTGACATCATTTCATTAAATGATAATGCGGTATTGGTTGAGGGCAAGTTATACAAGAAAAATGAAGTGGTAAAAACAATTCGTACAGATATTGAGGGTGTCGCTTCTACTTCTTCTGACTTTTTACCTTATGGAAACTTCCGTATCGTTGAAAGTGAAGCTCCCGACGGTTACTTAACTGACGGTGCAAAACCGATTGATTTTACAATCACAGAAAATGGAAAAATCGTGGACTTAACCGACGAAGCCCATTCTATCTACAATCAGATTAAGCGTGGGGATATTGAGGGCGTGAAAATCGGTGCAGGCACACACAAGCGTCTTGCTGATGTTCCTTTTAGGATCACAAGCAAGACGACGGGCGAAAATCATGTGGTGGTAACTGATGATAATGGGCAATTCTCCACTTCTGCTGAATGGGCTTCTCATAAGCACAATACCAACGCAGGCAAGACCAGCGAGGACGGTGTGTGGTTTGGGACTTCTGAACCAGACGACAGCAAGGGTGCATTACCTTATGATACCTACATCATTGAAGAATTACGCTCTGATAGTAACAAAGGCTTTGAACTTATCCCACCTTTTGAAATCGTGGTATCAAGAAATAACCTTGTGATTGATTTAGGAACGCTGACTGATGAATACGAAAAAGAAATCTCTATCCATACCACAGCGACCAGCAAAGACGGCGAAAAGACAATCCTTGCAGGTAAAGAGGTAACAATCGTTGATACTGTCAAATTAGACGGTTTGAAGAAAGGCACAAAATATCAGCTTGTAGGCTGGCAAATGCTGAAAGAAGAAAATGCCGAGCTTATCATTGACGGAAAGCGTGTAGAAAACGACTATACCTTTGTCGCTGATGATGAGGAAATGAAAGTGGAAATTACCTATGCATTCAATGCGTCTGCTTTAGGGGGCAAGAACCTTGTTACCTTTGAAGAATTGTATGATTTAAGCAATCCAGACGAACCCGTGAAAGTTGCGGAACACAAGGACATTGAGGACGACGGGCAGACGGTACTTATCACAGAGCGTATCATCAAAATTCATACGACTGCTACCGATAAGGACGGCAACAAAGAGGTTGAAGCTGGAAAAGACGTTACAATCATTGATACCGTAACCTTAGAGGGCTTAGAAGTCGGTACACAGTACAAACTTGTGGGCTGGCAGATGTTGAAAGAAGAAAATGCAGAGCTTCTTATCAATGGAAAGCGTGTGGAAAGTGATTATACTGTTTACCGCTGACAGCGAAACTATGAAAGTGGAAGTTGCCTTTACCTTTGACGCTACTTCCCTTGACGGCAAACAGCTTGTAACTTTTGAAGAATTGTACGATTTGAGCAATCCAGACGAACCGAAGAAAGTTACCGAACATAAGGATATTGAGGATAAGGGACAGACGATTACCTTTAAGGAAAAGCCAGAAGAACCAGAGAAACCCGAAACACCACCGACACCAGAAAAGCCTAGCAGACCTAGCGACAGTCCCAAAACGGGCGACAGTACAAATGTAATGGCATTTGTTGTGATGTTGCTTGCGTCTGCTGGTGGACTGGCTGGAACATATCTTTACAAACGCCGTAAAATGAAGAAATCATAAGGCGGTAACGGTATGAGGAAAGAAAAATCACGCTCTCCGCCGAAGCTGTCAAACGGCAGACTTCCGCTTATTCTGGCTTGTCTGCCTACAACCTGCAAGAACACGGATAGTCAAGGGTGCGTAAGCATTGATTTTACCCTTTACTATCTGGGGGATTGCTGGTACTTCCCAAACCGCCAGAATAAGAAATCACAATCAAAAAACTTATCAAATATAGAAAGAAACGAGGTAAAACACTATGGAAATGAAATATGTCGTGCCAGATATGGCACAGTCTTTTGGAACTCTTGAATTTGCAGGCGAAAGCGACCATGTTTTTGACAGAGATAAAGATAACCGCAGATTTTTTGCAAGAAGAAGCTATAACCTTTATTCTGACGTACAGAAAGGCGAAAATGTTGTGGTAGAAATTCCCGTGCAGGCTGGCGAAAAGAAGTTCAAGTATGAACAGAAAGTAAAACTTGTCAATCCGAAGTTATACGGCAGAGGTTACGCAATCGGGGATATGGGACATACCGATTATGTGTTAGTTGCTGATGATATTGTAGCAGTTGAAGAAAAGTAAAGGAGTGAAGCATTTATGAGATTATCAAACGGGTTTGTTATTGACAAAGAGAAAACATTTGGAGAATTAAAATTTACAGCGGTGCGTGATGTGTTCTTGCAGAACGAGGACGGGACACCGAGTACCCAGCTTAAAAAGCGTATCTATGATTTGAAGTGCAGTCTGCATGGTGGAATTATCCCCGTGTCTGTACCGCCAGAAGTACCGTTAAGGGAATTTCCGTACAATGCAGTCGTGGAGCTTGTCAATCCAGTAGCTGATACGGTATCACGAAAGACCTATACGGGTGCAGATGTGGACTGGTATGTAAAGGCAGAGGATATTGTCTTGAAGAACAAAGGCAACCAGAACGCAGGCAATCCACAGAACAATAATCCGCAGGGACAACCCCAAAAATAGGCTTGCTGAATAGATTTTCATGAAGAAAGCGATAATTTTATACCTATACATACAAAATAGTTATTTTTAAAGCTAATTATTTTTATACTTTCATACATTCTCTGTATTTATTCAAAAGATATATAAATATATGTTTATCGTATATTTATGGTTGACAAACATATATCCAAGATGTATAATCATGGCATAATCAGAAAGGAGATATGTATTATGAACGAGAATACATTAAAAAAATCAACACATTTTATATCCGTTATCTTCAATGTCGCCAGTATAATTGCAATTATTGTGGATATTGGAGCTGTACTGCTTTTAGGTGGTACATTATTAAGCCAGATTATGTGTCCTGGATATTTAGCAAAACAAATGATAAATGCAGAAATGGAATTAGTGTTTAGCGAATGGGTTGTTTTATTGGTTTGCTTTATCATAAAATGCAGTTGTATATTTCTGGCTATTAGGTATTCAAAAAAATTATTTTACTGTATATCAAAGCAGGAGTCTCCATTTACTGCTAATACCACAAAATGTATCAACATAATTGCTGTTTTTACATTTGTTTCAATGGTTTGTCCTTTGTATCCATACTACCATATTAGCTTTTTATCAATTATTGAGGGAATATTTGTAGTTTTAATTTTTAGAAGTATTACGTTGATATTCAAATATGGTTGCAGTTTACAAAAAGAAATTGACGAAACATTGTAGGAGTAGAAGTTATGGCTATTATATTAAGATTGGATAGGGTAATGGCAGATAGAAAAATTAGCTTGAAAGATTTAGCGGAGCAGGTTGGAATTGCAAATATCAATTTATCCAAAATAAAAACAGGAAAAGTGAGTGCAATACGTTTTTCCACGTTGAATGCAATTTGTGAAGCATTAGATTGCCAACCCGGAGATATTTTGGAATATGTAAAAAATGATAATGATTTGAAATGATATTTTCTATATTTCAAATGGATTGAAAAGGACTTAGACTGATAATTCATCATAAGTCCTTTTTTCGTACCCAGAAAGGAGTGATTGATTTATGCAGAAGATTTGGAACAAAGGACACCGTATCAGAGCCAGCGACAAGCACCTTGTCTATCACTTTTCCATAGGGAACGCTTCTGTTTGTATTCGTGGCGGTTCTCCTGCTACTCAATATCAAACAGCTCATGCGTACCGATTGGGAACATTTCAGCTTGTTAGAGAACGGCTTGACGCTCTCCCCTTACAACTTCATAACCATACTGATAGCGACTGGTGTTTGTGCATTGGTCGCTTTTCTGTATTACCGCTTCTGTTACGACAGTTTCAAGAAGCTCCTGCACCGTCAAAAGCTGGCAAGAATGATACTGGAAAACAAATGGTATGAAGCCGATACCGTACAAGACAGCGGTTTTTTTACTGACCTGCAAAGCAGATCAAGGGAAAAAATCGTCTGGTTTCCAAAGATTTATTATCAAATGGAAAAGGGACTGCTTCATATCCGCTGTGAAATCACGTTGGGAAAATATCAAGACCAGCTTTTACGGTTAGAGGATAAATTGGAAAGTGGCTTGTATTGTGAGCTGACTGACAAGACCTTACATGACGGCTATATCGAATATACCCTGCTTTATGATATGATAGCGAACCGCATTACCATTGATGAAGTACGGGCAGAAAACGGCTGTCTTAGACTGATGAAAAATCTTGTCTGGGAATATGACGCACTCCCTCACGCTCTGATTGCTGGTGGGACTGGTGGCGGTAAAACGTATTTTCTGCTGACGCTCATTGAAGCCTCTACTGCATACCAACGCTGTCCTTTACTATCTTAGACCCGAAGAACGCTGACCTTGCGGACTTGGGGACAGTTATGGGAAATGTGTATCACACCAAAGAAGAAATGATTGATTGCGTCAATGCCTTTTATGAGGGCATGGTACAACGAAGCGAGGAAATGAAGCGACACCCGAACTATAAGACGGGCGAAAACTACGCCTATCTGGGACTGCCACCCTGCTTTCTTATCTTTGATGAATATGTGGCGTTTTTTGAAATGCTGGGGACAAAGAAAGCGTGAGCTTACTTAGCCAGTTAAAGAAAATCGTTATGTTAGGGCGACAAGCAGGGTATTTCCTTATCGTTGCCTGCCAGCGTCCAGACGCAAAGTATTTCTCGGACGGTATCAGAGATAACTTCAATTTCCGTGTGGGACTTGGGCGTATCAGCGAATTAGGTTACGGTATGCTGTTTGGTTCTGATGTGAAAAAAGCAGTTTTTCCAGAAGCGTATCAAGGGGCGTGGCTATTGTGATGTGGGAACAAGCGTTATAAGTGAATTTTACACGCCTTTAGTCCCGAAAGGACATGATTTTTTGCAGACCATAGGTTCTCTTGCACAAGCAAGGCAGGACGGGACGGCGACGTGCGAAGCGAAAGGCGACGGCACGGACTAGCCGTTGCTGGTGTGGCGTAAGCCACGCCAGCAGGTAAAACCCCTCGGTATCTAACAGAGGGGTACGTTTGCAAATAGACAATAGACAAAAAACATAGGAAACATAAGGCTTCTGGCATGGTTTTCTAGCAAAAATCGGCTGTGAAGTCGCCTTAAAAAACTTCACACTTTACAGATTGGGGGTATGGTTCTGAATGAAGAACAATGGATAAAAGAATTACGGGAGAAACGGATTGCTTACGGTATCTCACAAGGCAGGCTGGCGGTGGCTTCTGGCTATCACAAGAGAATATCTCAACAAGATAGAAAGCGGAAAAATGAAGCCGTCAAAGGAACTTCTGGAAACTCTGCTATAAAGAACTGGCAAGGTTCAATCCAGAAGCACCGCTTACCATGCTGTTTGATTATGTGAAAATTCGTTTTCCCACGCTGGATATACAGCACATCATCAAAGATATATTAAAACTGAATATCAACTATATGCTCCATGAAGATTACGGACATTACAGTATACGGAGCATTATCTTTAGGGGACATCTTTATCTATACGTCGGCTGACGAAGAAAAAGGTGTCCTTTTAGATTAAAGGGGCGTGGTTGCAGGCAGTTTGAAAGTTACCTGCTGGCACAGCAAAGAAGCTGGTATGACTTCTCTCATGGACGCACTCGTAGACGGTGGTGTGATGAAGCGTATCGACCTTGCTATCAACGACCATACGGGCATTTTGGATATTCCAGAGCTTGCGGAAAAATGCAGGAAACGGGAATATATCGGAAAGTCCAGAAGCTATAAGTTTTACCAGTCGGGCGAGCTTATCAAGCACAGAGAGGACGACAGAGAATATATGGGACGTACCCTTTATCTTGGTTCGCTGAAATCAGATGTGTATTTCTGTATCTATGAAAAGGACTATGAGCAGTACGTCAAGCTGGGGACACCTCTGGAAGAAGCCGACATTATCAACCGTTTTGAGATACGGCTTCGCAATGAACGTGCCTATTATGCAGTACGAGATTTGCTGACCTATTATGACGCAGAGCAGACCGCCTTTTCTATTATCAACCAGTATGTGCGGTTTGTTGATGAAGAACCAGACAAGCGAAAAAATGACTGGAAACTCAATGACCGCTGGGCTTGGTTTATCGGCGATAACAGACAGAGCTTGAAGCTGACGACAAAGCCAGAGCCTTACACCTTAGACCGTACATTGCGGTGGGTACAAAGGCAGGTAGCACCGACCTTGAAAATGCTGAAAAAGATTGATAAAGGAAACGGTACAGACTACATGGAAACAATCGAACAGCAGGCAAAGCTCACAGAAAAGCATGAAATGATAATCAAACAGCAGACGACCCCTGCAAAAGATTTAGTAGAAAGTTAGGAGTGATGAAAAATGTGGGTATTATTGAAAGACTTTCCTGCTGGTATCTATGGGAATGGGTATCGGCGTAGTCTTGATGTGTATTTTGAATGTCGGCAAAGAAGCTGACTATGAAATGAAACAATTAAAAGAAAGCGAGGACAATTAAATGAATTTCGGACAAAATTTATATCAATGGTTTTTATCAAACGCACAGAGCTTAGTGCTTATGGCGATTGTGGTTATCGGTATCTACTTAGGGTTTCAAAGCGTGAGTTTTCCAAACTTATCGGCTTCTTGGTAGTTGCCTTGATTGCTGTTGGCTTGGTATTCAATGCTGGCGGTGTGAAAGATGTACTGTTAGAGCTGTTCAACAAGATTATCGGTGCATAAATTTTTATTGTGATGTTGTTAATTGGGTGATATAATATGGATGTAAAAATACAACTTTAGGAAGCGATATGTTATGTTAGGATTTAGTATAATGATGTGGTTTGTTTCTGCTATCCTTATATTCGTGAGTATTTCTTTATTAAAGGGAAATTACTCTTTTGTTCATGGTAAAGTATTTGATACTACTGATAACAAAAAAGAATATGCAAAAGAATTAGGAAAACCTGTTTTATTCGTAGGGATTGGTATTTTAGTATCTGGGGTAATTGCGATTATAGTAAAAAATCATTCTATTCCTACCGCAGTTTTTTTCTTGGCAATTATAGCTGGTATTGCTGGACTATGGCTACACAAAATACAAAAAAACTTCCGAAAATTTTAGTTTCCAAATTTATATTTATATGCAAAGCAGTTGGTCTTAGGATTGACTGCTTTTTTCTTACCTAAAATTTCAGATTGGAGTGATTACATGAACGATATTTTTAAGGATATGCAGATAAAAGTCGGGTGTGCATACATTTCTGACCTGCCCTATTACAAGCGTGAAGTATGGCAGGAAATGAAACGGCTGAACCCTGCCGACTATGAAGAAAGACAGTTAGAAGATTTTTCTGTCTATGTGTTTGGTATGTCCTACCAGATATTGCAGGCAGTTATGAACCAACAGAGAGGAAGTGAAAAACAATGCAGGAATTAAGAGTACAGATTGAAGCAATTCCGATTACCGAGGGCGATAGGCTGTCCGCATGGTTTACCTTGCCGATTGCCGAGGAACTCTTTTCGGAAAGTCTGGGCGTGGACGCAGAAAGCAACGATTACCGTATCACAGAAAAGGAACTGCCCTTTGCCGAGGAAGTGGACGAGGATACCACGGTGGATAGGCTCAATGATTTTTACTACACTTATGAAAGCCTGCCAGCCGATTTGAAAGAGGACTACGGGAAGCTGATGTGCCACTTTACCAGCCTTGAGGAACTGCACCAGCACCGACACGACATTATCCATTATTCATGGTGTAAGAACATGGCTGACGTGGCGAAACATTTACTAGACAACGACCCTGCCTTTGCAGAGATTGACGAACGCCTAGTCCGATACTTTGATTTTGAAGCCTACGGACAGTATCTTGACGATAACGGAAAATTCATAGAAACAGAACACGGTATCTATGAACTTCCCTAGAAATGAGGTGGTCTGATGAGCGTTGATGATATGGCAGTTTATATCGCAAATTTAGGAGATTATGTGGAGGGTGGTGTCAAAGGGGCGTGGTTTCATTTTCCGCTCGACAGAGAAGAAATCGCAGAGCGTATCGGGCTGAATGGACGCTATGAAGAATACGCTATCCATGACAGCGAAAACTTCCCCTGCGAGCTGGAAGAATATACGTCCATAGAAGAACTGAACCGTATCTATGAAGTGATAAAAGACTTTCCAGAGGAAGTGTTGGATAACCTTGACGACTTTATTTCCTACTATGGCGACCTTGAAGAACTGGCAGACCATATCGGCGATATTATCTGCTATTTTGGGTGTGAAACTATGGAAGATGTCGCATACCACAAGATTTATGAAGAAAATGTGCTTGGAGAAATACCGCCTGCCTTTTTCCATTACATAGACTGTGAAGCCTACGGCAGAGATATTGAAATTCAAGATTACTTTGTAAAAACAAGATACGGTATGTGTGAAATCAAACGATAAGCTG